>Ga0079226_10003663_pt1 | contig 11773 bp, 12 predicted proteins | sample Poulit2014_FD_76345 | JGI IMG/M metagenome (GOLD analysis project Ga0079226, IMG submission 76345) | Agricultural soil microbial communities from Georgia to study Nitrogen management - Poultry litter 2014 | ecosystem: Environmental > Terrestrial > Soil > Agricultural land | place: USA: Georgia... | reverse complement strand
TAGACCACTGCGCGCGGCCGACGCGAGAGTCGGCGCCTCCGCGTCCTTCGGCGACATCAGGAAGGGGAGGCCGTTGGGCCACTCGATGCCGAGATCTGGATCAAGGGGGTGGATTCCGTGTTCGCGGTTCGGTTGGTAGCCCTCCGAGCACAGGTAGACGACGGTGGCATCGTCGGTCAGGGCGAGGAAGGCGTGTCCCAGACCCTCGGACAGCTAGACGGCGTGGTGGGCCTGATCGTCCAGGCTCGCAGATCGGACTGAGGCACGTCCTGGACGGGCGCACCTGGTGCCTTCTCCCTGTCACCGTCCTGGACGATCGCGAGGAACGCACGGTGATCCGGATCAGCGCGGGGTCGGTCTGGCTCGCGGCGTACGCCGCTGACGCACCGCGCAGGGCGCATACCTGGGTGAACGAGTGGAGACTCCGCCCGACCAGGTGGACCGGTGACGAGTGCACCTATCTGATCCGCCCCGGAAAGTACTACGCGACCGGCTACTTCGTCCCCCGGGGCAGGGAGACGGGCGGCAAGTTCTACGTCAACGCGCAGACGCCGATGCGGCGCCTGGCGGGGTCCATCGAGACGCTGGACCTGGAACTGGACGTGGAAATGCGGGAGCCGGACCTGGTGCCCCGTTGGAAGGACACCGATCTCTTCACGAGGATGGCCGACCGCCGCCGCCTGCCCCCGCCCCTGCGCGACCGGATCCGGCGGGACGCGGAGGAAGCGGTGTCCGAACTCCGGCGGCCTGCGGCCAGGAGCCTTCTGCGGCGGATGAGCCGGATCCCCGTCCCCGTCCCCAGCCTCGGCCCGCTGTTCCCCACCTCGCGACGCCAGGTGCCGTGCGCGGCGCACCCCCTCGACGATGGAGCCTCATGAGTACGGAATTCTCCGAAGACAGCCGAGTGGTCACCGCCCTGGCGCCGCTTCGTGTGTCGCTCGCCGGAGGCGGCACCGACCTGTCCAGCTACCACCTGGGCAGGGAGGGACTGGTCATCAGCCTGGCCGTCGACCGCTTCGTCGGCGTCAGCCTATTCCCGCGCTCCTTCGACGGCGCCGTCCGCACGAGATTCGAGGAGACCCGCACGGCGGACACGGTCGACGGCGTGGACAACCCCTTCGCCAGGGCGGCGCTGGCCCGCCATGGATGGGCCCACGGACTCCAGCTGTCGTCCTTCTCCGACGTCCCCTACGGAACCGGGATGGGCGGTTCGGGAGCCTTCACCGTAGCACTGGTCCACGCGCTCGCCGTCCACGAGGAAGGCGCGGTCGACGTCGACCGCCGGCTCCTCGCTCAGAGGGCCAGCGACATCGAGATGGTCGACCTGGGCCGCAACGTGGGCCGCCACGACCACTACATGGCCGCCTACGGAGGCGTGCGCGCCCTGGCGATCGACGGAGAGGGCGTGGTCACACCCGACACGCTCCCCGTCGGTGACGCCTTCGCGGACTTCGTGGCCGACCGGCTGCTGCTCTTCCACATCGGAGGCGAGCGCGACGCCAACCTCGCGCTCGCTGCCCAGGACCGCAGCACACGGGACGGGGACACCCGTGTGATCCGCGCCCTGGACACCATCCTGGACCTGGCACGCACCACGCTGGACCGGGTCAAGGCGGGAGACTACGACGCGATCGGTGAGATCCTCGACGAGCACTGGAACCACAAGAAGGAGCTGTCGGACAGGGTGACCGACGACCGTCTCGACCACCTGTACTCGCTGGCCCGCAGGTCCGGAGCAGCTGGCGGCAAGGTACTGGGGGCCGGCGGCGGCTTCATGCTCCTGTGCGCCCCCACCAGGACGGGGCGGATTCCGTGCGTCGTGCGATGTTCGGCGAGGGGCTGCGCGAACTACCCTTCCGTCTCTGGCACGAGGGCAGCCGAGCCACGGCTGTGGACCTGTGATGGCGGGACAGGCCGGGGCGGGACCGGTGAGAGTCGTCCTCTTCGACTTCGCCGGCACGCTCACCCGCATTCCGCCCGGCTTCGACGACGCCGAACCGTGGCGCCGCTATCTCGCCTCCCTGGTCGGCTCTCGGCTGATGAGCCCGGTTGGGACCGGCCCGGCCCTGGACCGACTGGCCGCGGCAGAGGCCGCGAGCTGGACGGCCTGCGTGGAGGAGGGCAGGTCCACGACGTTGCGCCGGGTCCTCGACAATGCTGGGGTTCCTGTCCACGACCGGGCCGAACAGGCGTACTTCTCGGCGTTTCAGGAGGGAACGCTGGTGACGGAGGAGGCGCGCCGGGTCCTGATCGAACTGCGCGGTCTGGGCCTCGCCCTCGGAATGCTGACCAACACCATCTGGCCGTCCGCCTGGATCGAGCGCCGTCTGCGAGACGCGGGCGTGCGGCACCTCTTCGACGCGGTCGTCGCCTCCTCCGACATCGACCACTGCAAGCCACATCCCCGCGCCTTCGCTTCGGCCCTCGCACGGTTTCCGGGAACGGCGCCGCGGGAGGCGGTGTTCGTCGGTGACCGGTTGTTCGAGGACATTCACGGAGCGACAGGGGTCGGTCTACGCTGTATCCACCTGCGCGCGGACACGCCCGACAGCGTCCCCCAACGAGCCCCCCGCCCCTGGACGACGGTCACGGGAATCGGCGACGTCGTCGCCGCTGTCCGGTCCGCGCCGTCGACGACCCGCATCCCACTCCCCGCCAACACCGAAAGGTCGACATGACACGGATCGAGCTCACAGGCTCCCACGTCGTTCGGGAAGCCAACGAGTGGACGCCGACGGCTCACCGCCTGCTGCGCCACCTCCGCTCACGGGGGTTCACCCAGGCGCCGGAGGCGGTCGGGATCGAGGACGGCCGCGAGGTCGTGGAGTACATCGAAGGCGAGGTGGGCAACTACCCGTTGTCGGAGGCCGTGCGCTCGGAGAAGGCCCTGACGAGCGCGGCCGCCCTGCTGCGCCGCTTGCACGACGCGGGCCGGGACTTCGAGCGGCGTCCGGACGACGTGTGGATGCTGCCTCCAAGGAGTCCCGCGCAGACCGTGTGCCACGGGGACTTCGCGCCCTACAACTGTGTCTTTCGCGACGGCGAGGCCGTGGGGGTCATCGACTTCGACACCGCGCACCCGGCACCGCGCACGTGGGACATCGCCTATTCCCTGTACCGCTTCGCCCCCTTCACCGCGCCCGGCAACCACGACGGTTTCGGCGACCTGGACTCCCAGGTCCGCAGGGCGCGCATGTTCTGTGACTCCTATGGCCTTCAGGACCGGGAAGGGCTCCCCGAGTCGGTGGCCGACCGGTTGCAGACCCTGGTGGACTTCATGCTCGACCGTGCCTCCGAGGGAGACGAGATGTTCTCCGAGGACGTGGAGGAAGGCCACGTCGGGCTGTACCGGCGCGACATCGCCTACGTGCGCGCCAACGCCGAGGCGATCAGGGAAGGTCTCCGTCCTCGCTCATGACACACGTGAGACAGGTGGGGCCGAACGTGCGCCCCCTCACCCCGGTTCTGATCGAGCACCGACGGAGCGGACCGACCGCGCGGCCGACCGCCTTCCTCGATCGGGACGGGGTCCTGATCGAGAACCGTCAGTCGTATGTGCGCGGTGTCGCCGACGTGCGCGTCCTCTCTGCGGCCCCGGACGCGGTGGCCCTGCTGCTGGAGCGCGGCTTTCAGATCGTCGTGGTGACCAACCAGGCAGGGGTCGGCAAGGGCGTTCTCGACCTGGAGGAGGCGATCGCGATCGACCGGCACGTCGTGGACGGCTTCGGTCCTGCCTCGCGGGCCTTCCTCGCCACGTACCTGTGCCCGCATCGCCCAGGCGACCGTTGCCCCTGCCGCAAACCGGGGAGCGCGATGATCGAGGCGGCGATCACCCGCTACGGGATACCCCGGGACCGCTGCTTCATGGTGGGGGACGCCCCCGACGACATCCGTGCCGGAACCGCCTCGGGACTGCCGACGACCCTGGTCCGTTCCGGACGCGCCACTGAAGCCGATCTGGCGTGGGCGGACGGAAGGGTGCCGGTGCGTGACGATGTCCTGAAGGCCGTCCGAGACCACCAGGGGGCCGCGTATGTCGAGTAGTGCGCCGGTCGAGACCGCGGTGGTCCCCGTGGCGGGTAGGGGCAGCCGCCTGGGGCCGTTGTGCGGCACTGTTCCCAAGGAACTCTTCCCGTTGGGGCGCAGCTGCGTCCTCCACCACGTCGCCGACGAACTGGAATCGGCCGGGATCAGGCGCATCATCCTGGTCACCTCCCCGGCCAAGCCCGCCATCACCCACTACGTCGAGCGGGTCCTCCGGCCCGCGTTGGACTGCGAGATCGACCTGGCCTTCCAGGGGGAGGTGCCGGGGAACGGCGGGGCGATCCTGACCGGCGCCGAACGTGCTGGAAAGGGGCCCTTCCTCGTGGTGTGGGGGGATGAGATCTTCCTGCGGGGGTCCCGTACCCAGGAGTTGTTCGATGCCTACCTGCGGTCCGGCACGCCGACGATTGCGCTGGCGCGGATCGGGGACGACGACGTCTCCAAGTGCGGTATCGCGGTCGCCCGCCCCTTGTCCGACGGCCGATGCCGGATCGAGCGGATACTCGAGAAACCCGCCCCCGCGAAGACGGCGTCACGACTGGCGTCCGTGGGAGGTTTTCTGGTTGACGACGACCTCGTCGAGGTACTGCGGGCGTGTCCTCCCCGTCCGGACGGGGAGGTCTACCTGTCGACCGCCCTGTCCGCGTACGCCGCCGTCGCCCCGCTGGACGGGGCCGTGCTGAACTGTGACTGGTACGAGACCGGGAGCTTCGAGGGCTATGCGCGTACCGCCCTCGCCCTCGCTCTCCAAGAGCGGACGATCACGGCGGACGCTGTGCGGGCCTGTCTGAGTCGTGAGGACCAGGCGACGCGGCAGTAGCGAGGATGGTCGCTCCCAGGGATGCCTGGTGTGAGTACGAAGCGGCCCCGTGACCATCCACGAGGGTATCGTGGCCCTCGGCGAACGCTTCGGATGCCGGCGCCAGAACCACCCGGAGAGCTTCAGCGCGAGCGCCTGCCACGATGTCCGCCACCTGCTCGGGGTCGACCCACTCTCGGGGGTGGTCCGTTTCGACGCGGACTTTCTCGATCCATACCGACGGATGCTCTTGGCCGATCCGGCGCACTGCGTTGGTGAAGTCCTCCCGGCCTCGGACCAGAGCGGTATGGGCCTCGCTGGGGCCGAAGGCGACCACGCGCACGGCGTTGGCCTGCCCCGGCTGGGCCCGGTCCACGACCTGGGAAGTCAACTGCTCCTCGACTTGCACGCAGGCGTCTGCCAGGTCCTCGACGTCGGCCATGTCCACCCGTACCTCGTGCCAGCGGGCGGAACTGTCCAGGTCGTGGTGCTCGGGTGAGCCGAGCACCTGGAGATCTTCGACGGTGACCAGCGTGCAACCCTTGGGGCCGGTCTCCCCGGCGTCGCGTCCCTGGGTGTTGCCGGGAAAGACCACGTACGGGCCGTCGCTGTGCTCGATGGCCCGGTGGTGAACGTGACCCAGAGCCCAGTACTGGTAGCCGTGGTTGGCGAGCTGTTCCACGGTGCAGGGCGCGTAGCGGTCGTGGCCGGGGCGGCCGTTGAGCGAGGTGTGCAGCAGCCCGACGTTGAACAGGCCGGACCGTGCCGATGGGTACCCCTCCGCGAGGTTGTGGGGGACCGCACCCCGGGCGAAGCTCTCTCCGTGCACGGCCAGGCCCAGGTCCTCCCGGACCTTGGTGCCGGGGGAACCGCTGTCGAACCGGTGCACGTTCCCGGTACTACAGTTGCACTTCCGTTTTTTCATGATTCCAACAGCGCCCGTCTGCGGTAGTGGTACCGCTGAGCCCGCGTTTGGTGGATGCGTCTGAACACCGACCAACCCAACGCGTGCTCGAGACCGTGCTCGACTCTGAACAGCGCATGCAGCAGGCGCACGATCTCGTTGCACGACAAGGCCACCAGGCCCGAAGAGGGCCGGCGGTGGGCCAGCTCCCGCAGACGGCACACGGCCAGGAACGCATAGGCCACCATCGCCAGCAGACTCCACCGGTGCCAAGGCCTCCACATCCGGACCTGGTGCTCGTCCAACCCGGCCAGGTTCTTGCCCTGGGCGAAGGACTCCTCCACCCGCCACCGGCGTCCGGCCACCGCCACCAGACGGGACAGAGGCACCGCCCGGGGCGCGTAGCAGCGGAAGAAGGCCAGCTCACCACTGGTGCGGTTGCGCCGGATCAGCACCCACCGCACCCCGGCAGCGTCGGCGTGGTCGTCGATGAGAGCCCAGTCGTAGAAGCGCTCGCCCTTGGTCCCGGTCCCGGCCAAGCGCTTCTGCCACCCCTGGGCGGGTACCAGCACGGCCAGCTCCTTGACCGCCAGGGGCCCGCGCGGGGTAGCCATGCGGTCGGTGGCCACCACCTCCATCACATACCCCGCCCCGTGCTGTTCCAGGTAGGAGCGCAGGCCGGGGTTACGCCCGCACACCTCGTCGCCGGCCACCCACGCGCCCGGAACGTGTTCCAGGGCGGTGTGGATCATCTGGCGGGCCAGCTCCGGCTTGGTGGCGAACTCCACGTCCTGGGGCACCCCCGCACCGCGGAGCCGGACGGGCTCATCGGTCCAGGAAGCCGGGAGGTAGAGGCGGTGGTCGATCAGGGCGTGAGCATCGGGTGTGGTGTAGGCGAGGTAGACCGCGACCTGGCAGTTCTCGATCTGGCCCGTGGTGCCGGGGGGTATACCTCCCGGCCGCGTAGCGGCTGGGGGCGATTGGCGGGCCACCCCGACGGTGTGGGCGCCCTTCTTCAGATCGCCGGTCTCGTCCACGACCAGAACCACCTCATCGGTCCCCAGATGGCCGGTGAGGTAGCCGCGCAGGGCCGCGACCAGGGACTCCTCGTCCATGCCGGCCTGGGACAGCAGGTGCTGGATCCGGTAGGGCCTGCTGTGTCCGGCCTGCTGGGCCAGGCTCCAGCAGTTCTTGGTGGTCAGCGGGGCGAGCAGGGCGCCGATGACCTCACGGGTGGTGGCGCGGGTCTCGGGCCGGGCCAAGTGCGGGTCGATAACCGTGTCGGTGAGTTCGTTCAGCAGGTGCGGCCAACGCTGGGCCGCTACAGTGGTGTGCGCGGCCACCGCCTCGGGATTTGTTGTCTTCACACACACGATCATCGGGCGGTGGCCGTTCGCCTGCGCGGCAAACGCCCAAATCAGCGTAGCCAAACCCGGTCAGGCCATCCCAGACAGCATCAGGCCAGGCAAAACGGAAGTGCAACTGTAGTAACAGGCCACATTTCGGAGGGAGTGGAATCTTGTGGGCGTGCCGACATGAGTTCACCTCACAATGTCGAAAACTCGCGAGACACCCAAGAAGCAGGACCGGTGCGAGGTGCCGACTTCTCCTTCCCGGTGATGGATGCGAAATGATGGCATTCGACAGCCACCTCGCACCGGTCCTGCTTTCTCATTGCGGGTGAGGACGTTCTCGTCCTCACCCACCCATGTCTTCTCTGGGGCGTTTTGCGCTCACCCCTGGATGGATTCGGCCCTGACCAGGGCCCGGGCCAGGACCTGCTCCGCCTGCTGGCGGCGGCGCCGGGCCGTGATGTAGGACAGCCCCAGTTGGCCGGCCACCCGTTTCAGGCTCTGCTGTTCCAACCGGGTCCGGGAGACCACCAGGTCGGCCTGCTGATCGGTGAGCACGCCGCTCGAGACCGCCTCGGCCAGCACGCTGACCGGCCCGCGCCCACGATCCCCTCCGGCGACGGTGAAGACGTCGACCTCTGCGCGGTGACGGTCCTCGCGTTGGAGGCTCTTGCGGTACCGGCAGGCCGCATTGGCCACCGCCTGCCACAGGCGCTTGCCGATCTGGTCGGAGTCCACATCCACGGTGTGGAGCTGCTCGACCAAGCAGGCCAGGAGCTCGGAGTCGAGCTCATCGCTCTGAGCCGACGACCCGTCCAGGGTGTGCAGGCGCCCGAATCGCCAGATCGCCGTGACCATCAACGGGGCCATCGCCTTGGCGGCCACCACCGTCCACGTGCCTTGACCGCCACGGATGCGCGTGATGACCTGCCGCCAGAGCACGTCTGTTCTCTCGGCGGGCTCGCGCCGCAGCAGATCCACCACCTGCTCGGCCGAGAGCTCACCGCCCGGCAGCGCCCGCACATCGCGCACGTCCAAGACCGGCTGGCCCGGGCCCGACGTGAGTAGATCGAAAGTCCGGTCCAGGGCATCGAAAGGCTGCACAAAGGATTGCATGATTGCTCCCTCGAATGGGTGCAGGAAGCTTCATCAAGACAGAACCACTGAGCACAAAATGAGCACGAGAAAGCGTTGCGCGTGCATGCTCACCGAAGGCACACGCACCCCATTCGCAGAACCTGCGCAGATGCCGACCATTCTTGTGGTGGAGAAGGAAGCCGTCGCCCTGTGCGTACGCACACGGTGCTCTTGGGGTGAGCGCAAACAGCTCGGTGAGGGACATGGGTGGGTGAGGCGTTCGACGGCCCGACCGACACCACACCATGACCACACACCGACCCGCCCGCGTTCTGCTCCTGGACGGCAGCCCCGGCGCCACCACCGTGCTCCTGCTGGCCGCCCACCACGTACTGGACCCGATCGAGCACGTCCTCTACGCCGATACCGGGCTCTACCCCGCCTCGACCGAGCGCTACCTCAAACAGGTCCACACCCTGTGCGGGCAGGCCGGGGCCGAACTGGTGCGGGCCGACGCCACCGGGATCGCCGAACGCGCCTGGAGCCAGAGCCCGGCTCCGTTGCCGCTCTTCACCCTGGACCGGTACGGCACCACGGGGCGCCTGCCCAATGGCTGCTCCGGCACCCAACTGCTGGCCCTGACCGACCGCTTGCGCACATGGGTCGACCAGCAGGAGCACGGAAGGGTGGACGTGGTCCTGGGCTTGGGCGCCGAATACGCTGCACGCGTGCCCCCGCAGGAAACGTAGCCCTCCTGGCTGCGCCTGGTCTACCCGCTCTTCGACCTGGGCTGGCGCGACCGGGACTGCGCCGCGTTCAACCACCACCACAGCATCGGCTTGCGCGGCCTGGCCTGTCTGGGCTGCCCGGAGCGCTCCGACGCCGACTGGGCCGAACTGCGCGAAACAGACCCCGACGCCTGGGACGAGGCCCTCGATACTGCCGTGCGGCACCACACCACCGAGACCGCCGCGACCGGCATGCCGCTCGCAGATGCCGGCTACCTCCACCATTCGTGCCGGCCCCTGGGCGGCGCCGACCTACCCCCGGAACAGGAGGGGCCGTTGCCGGGATGCCTGCCGCGCGCCTGCCGTGGCCTGCACCCAGACAGCTTCGGAAATGGAGGTGATCACGCATGACCGACCCGGTCCACGACTGCACAAATGGGCGCCAATACCACGGGCAAGAAGGAACAACGATCACCCAGCACCCGGCACGGCCCACCTCGGGAGGGGGTTTTCTATCGGATCGCTGTGCACCGGCTCCACAGGCCTGGACATGGGTGTGGCTGCCGCACTCGAAGAAGAGGCTCACCTGGCCTGGGTAGCCGACGACTTCCACATCACCCACCTGCTCACGCACCGGTTCCCCAGCGTGGGCAACAGCGGTGACCTCCTCGACACCGTCCCGGTGAGGCATGGCATGGAGCTGATATTGGTACCGGTGCCGTCCTGGCTCAACCACCGGCGCCGGAAAGATACCCGTGGGCCCGCGCTGCCGTGCGGCACCTACGTATCGCAGGCGGCGACCGCCCGGCCTTCGGCTCACTCGAAGGAGGCGCATGTGCACGCACGCGCGCAAAGACGGCCCACGCCGACGGCATGCCGCGGCACTGAACACAGAACCCCGGTATGGGCAGGAGATGCCGGATGAGCAAGCGGCACACACCCTCGACGCGGCGCGGCACCGGCGCCCCCGAACCAGGACCAGCGTGAGTACCCTGCAAGCTCTGGCGAGCGGTGTGATGCGGCTGCGAACACGCCTGTGGAGGTGTTCACCCCCCAAGAGGCTGCCGCCCTGCTCAAGGTTCCTGAATCCTGGCTGCGCAAGCGCGCCTCCGCGCGTCAGGTGCCCTGCACCTTCATCGGCAAGCACCTGCGCTTCAGCTCCAGCGACCTTGAGCAGATCATCCGCGCCGGACACCGCGCCCCCACCTCCGGGGGCGCTCGCCGCGCAGCGCCGGAATGAGCCAACAGAGGAGCAGATGGCTTACGCCGAACGGCTCGCCCGAACCTGGCGGGCCCGCTTCAAGAAACCAGACGGCACCTGGGCGTCCAAGTCCGGATTCGACACCAAGGAAGCCGCTCTGCACTGGGCGGAGGAACAGGAAGCCGAGGTGCGGCGCCGTACCTGGATCTCGCCCGAGGACTCCGAGGTCGCCTTCGGTGACTTCGCACAAGAGTGGTTGGCCCAGGCACGTCTGGCCGAGACCACCCAGGCCAAGTACCACTCCTATCTGGATACCTATCTGTTGCCGCAGTGGGAGGACTGGCCGCCGATCAGTATCTTCAACAGTCACCTGGAAATCCAGGCCTGGGTCAACGAGCTGCACGAGGAGTTGGCCGAGCCGAGTGTGTCCTCGATCTTCGCTCTGTTCTCCACCATGCTCAACGTGGCGGTCCGTGCCCGCAGGATTCCCGCCAACCCCTGCAACGGGGTCCGTGTCTCCTCCGGTGACTACGAGGCCGACCGGCAGGTGGGCCACCCCGGTGCAGGTGCTGCGGGCGGCCATGCGGCTACACGAGAGCTTTGGACGTGCGGGGTTCGTGCTGGCGCTCATGGACGGCTACACCGGGGCGCGTTGGTCGGAACTGGTGGCACTGGAGCCCCATGAGTACGACGAGGTGAACCGGGCCGTGCCTGTGCGTGCGCCGTTGCGTGAGTCCGGCGGCAGGATGTCCAAGGCCAAGCGTCCCAAGACCCCCGCAGGCAAGCGGTGGCTGCACCTTCCCGGCTTCCTCAACGCTGTGTACACCGACCTGGTGGTCGACAGTGAGGAGGGGTTGATGTTCACCGGTAGCCGGGGCGGGATGCTGCGCCGAGGAAATTTCCGTTCCCGGTTCTGGCGGCCGGCCTGGGACGGCGATGCGCGCAGCACGTTGGCGTGGTTGCGCTCACCGATCCTGCCGGGTTTCACCTTCAACGAGGGGCGCCATACTCACCGCACGTGGTTGGCCGAGGACGGAGTGCCGGAGGTGGCCCGTGCTGCTCGGCTGGGGCATCGGATGCCGGGGATGGCCAACGTCTACGAGCACGTGACCCCGGCGATGCGGACTCAGGTGCTGGACGTATTGGAACAGCGATTCCGGGCGAGCATGCACGCGTTGAGTTCCAGAGAGCAGGAAAGGCTCATGGAGATGGTCCCGAAGCTGGGTGAGTACTACCCTGTGGAGAGTGAGAAGAAGGCTTCCTGAGGGTGGGGATGCAAGATCATCTCCAGATTCTCTCCACGACCGAAGCCGAGAAAATCTGAAGAGGACCGTTGGACGGCCTCTGACCTGCAGAAGCTGTGGTGGGCGATACTGGATTCGAACCAGTGACCTCTACCGTGTCAAGGTAGCGCTCTAACCAGCTGAGCTAACCGCCCTCGTCGCTGACGGAGGATCGTAGAGCCGGAGACGGGATTCGAACCCGTGTAAAGGGATTTGCAGTCCCTCACCTGAGCCACTCGGACACTCCGGCGTGAAGCGCACCGGGGGTCCGAGGGACCACCCATGCGAGCCTCTCCGAGCGGACGACGGGATTCGAACCCGCGACCCTCACCTTGGCAAGGTGATGCTCTACCAGCTGAGCTACGTCCGCCTGTTCGCCAAGGAT
>Ga0079226_10003662_pt1 | contig 11778 bp, 9 predicted proteins | sample Poulit2014_FD_76345 | JGI IMG/M metagenome (GOLD analysis project Ga0079226, IMG submission 76345) | Agricultural soil microbial communities from Georgia to study Nitrogen management - Poultry litter 2014 | ecosystem: Environmental > Terrestrial > Soil > Agricultural land | place: USA: Georgia... | reverse complement strand
GATGCCGATGCTGATGCTGACGCTGACGCCGATGCCGATGCTGACGCTGATGCTGATGCTGATGCCGATGCTGACGCTGATGCCGATGCTGACGCTGACGCTGATGCCGACGCTGACGCTGACGCTGATGCCGACGCCGACGCTGATGCCGATGCTGATGCTGATGCCGACGCTGACGCTGATGCTGATGCCGACGGTGATTCCGATGAAGACGATGATACTGTCGTAACGGTTGAGCCAGGCGATGATGAGGTAGAAGATGACGACACGACAATTACGGTTGGTTCCGGAGATGACGATGGAGATAAATTGCCAAACACTGCAACGTCCATGTATAATTGGTTGCTTGGCGGTTTGATGGCAATCGGTGCTGGAGCTGCAGGTTTATTCGCTAGCAAACGCAGAAAAAATCAAGCAAAATAATGCAAGTTTATGATATAATCAGCCTATATTTCAATAGAAGTATAGGCTGATTTACTTGATTCATAAGGAGTTGTTCATATGCAAACGGTAACCCCGTTAAGTCAAGTGAATGATACGTTTAAAGAAATAACGGATTATGTGAAAAACAAAAAGATCTGCCCAGTGTCATTCAACGAGCAATCGACATATATCGTCTTTTTATCTGTCGGGAACCCTAACATCCGTGCTCGCGTCATCAAAGAAGTCTCTCCGAATCTATCGAGAGCGTTGGAGCGTTTGCATCAAAAAACTCAAAATCTAGTGAGGAAAAACCATATCGATCCCCAATGGATAAAAGTCGATATCGTCACCGAGGTTAAAGAGTTGCCTTTTGAAAAGCTGGAGCAAATGATTGCCAAGACGAGAAGAAATTATTTCCGATATGGCATTGCGTTCGATGATGAGTTTCGCTTGGCATTTTTGGAGCAGGAGATAAATGGGAATGCCATGTTGAGAAGTGTGAAGAAGAGTCCGATACAGCTGAATGAAACAAACATCAACCATTATTTGAAAACATATTTTAACAATCGTCCCGTATTTATGAAAAACAGATACCAGAACAAGCAAGTCTACTTGTTTAAAACGATGAGCATTTTTAAAGATGCACATAATCCGCATCCATTGCACGAACTGTATGATGGCGAGCTTACGAATGGAATCAGAATAACAGATGATTTGAAAGCCGAGGTCGAGAATCTCATTCGCAAATCAACAGACTTTTTGACGAATCAAGTCCATCCTTCGGGAAAATTTACATATGGCTATTTTTCCGCTTTTGCAAAACGGATTGGCACATATAACATATTAAGGCATTCAAGTTCGCTCTATTCCATGGCGGAAGGCTATGAAATCACGCAGGACGAACGAGTGCTGGATGCCGTTCAGAGAGGAATCGACTATTTGATTCGGGAAGCTGTCGTTTACAAAGATGGATATGAAAAGGCCGCCTTTGCCGTCGATCATGCAAACGAGAATGAAATCAAATTAGGGTCGAACGCAACAGCGATTTTAGCGATGGCAAAATATATGGAGATAACCGGAACAACCGAATATTTAGACGTAGCTCAAGCACTTGCACGTGGAATTTTACAAATGAAAATCCCTAGCGGCGGTTTTATGCACGTGCTGTCTTATCCGACATATGAAATCAAAGATATGCACCGGATCATTTATTACGAAGGGGAAGCGATTTTCTCCTTATTGCGTTTGTATGCGATCGATAAAGAAGAAGTCTGGCTCAATGAGGTGAAAGATACATTTGATTACTTCATTGCGAACGATTATTGGAAACACCACGACCATTGGTTAAGTTATGCGGCAAATGAACTGACACTCTATGACCAGGATGATAAGTATTTTATTTTTGGATTGAAAAATTGCAATGATCGATTAGATTTTATTTATCATCGGGAAACGACATACCCGACTTTTTTGGAGTTGACGATGGCTGCGTATAAAATGGTGCATCGGATAAAAGAAGCGGGAAAAGAAGATCTGCTAGAGCATATTGATGAAACCTTTTTGGAGAAAACAATCGATCGCCGTGCAGAGTATCAGCGGGTCGGTTTTTTCTACCCGGAAGTTGCGATGTATATGAAAGACCCTTCATTAATATTGGATGGCTTTTTCATCCGGCACCATTCCTTCCGTGTCAGAATCGATGATGTGGAACATTATTTGTCTGGGTACTGCCAGTATTATCATTATCGGATTATGGAACCGGATAAGGGAGAATCCGACCTTTAAACGAATTCCGTCCGGAGGATAACATGTTAAAAATTGACGATTCGATCAGGAGAAAATACATCCCTGCGCATGTTTGGACGCAGCTTGCGACTTTTGACAGGCAGGAAGTGAGAAACTTGACTGTTTTTCTCGTATTCTTTTGGACTGATATATTATGCATCATCCCGATTATTGGCGATCCATTTGCAAAGGGGCATTTTATCGCCGTCATCATTCCGGTCGTCCTTATCAATCTATGGGCGTTGTCTATATTGGCGAGAAACTATTATTCTACGCAGATGGAAGTGCTCTATTTCTTCGCGGCGGCCGGAATCGTCTGTGCATATTGCACATTCATGACGGCGCTGAAGATCGCCTATTTCAATGCGAATATCGCATCTTCAGCGTTTGCGGTCGCATCGATTCTCTTTTTTATCGGATGGGTCGTTTATTTTGGCCAATATATTTTCCGCAAATATGCCGATATGAAGTGGAAGCACGGAAAAAAGAATTATTTGCTTGAACTGCTCGGGCTCCTTCTTGCATTTTTGCCTAGCAATGGCTATAATTTCTATCATTTTTATATAAAAGGGCATCCGTTTGAATTCCATATTGCATCTATGATCTATTTGACGATGTCCATTTTGCCGATTTATTTAAGTGTGCTTTATTTCCATAAAGTATTGTTTGTAAAAGCGAATTGGAAACATTTCCGATTCCGGCAACCGTCGAAAAAAGAAATCAAGCAAGCGGAGGCCAAGGGGGAAAAAATTATCGTGCAATGAGGGGGTTCATTGCACGAATGATTTATCAGTCCAGGCCATTGACGATATTTTTCGGTTTTTCGTTTCGAATGGCTCGAATCACATTCATGGCGGTTTCGACTTGCATTTGCTCCTCCGCTTCAACCGAATAATAAGCGGCATGCGGGGTGATGATCGCTTCTTCCAACTGAATCAGTCCATTATCCTCTTGAGGCGGTTCATCCTCGAACACATCGATCCCTGCGCCGGAAAGATGTTTCTCCTTGATCAGTTTTGCGAGCGCATTTTCATCGAGCACGCCTCCTCGGCACGTATTGACGATGACAGCCCCTTCAGGCAGTTTCCGCAATTTTTCCTCATCCAACAAATTCTTAGTTTCTTCCGTCAAAGGTACATGCAAACTGAGCAAATTGGACTGTTCCAACAGTTCGTCCAAAGAGACAGAAACGACGCCATAGTCGCTGTATACAGCTTCGTCGACAAATTTATCATAGGCAATCAGTTTGACGCCGAATGCTTTGAATTTATTTGCTGCCAACCGGGCGATTTGCCCGAATCCGAGCAGGCCGACCACTGTTTCGCTAAGGCGGTGAATCGGTTCGGTATCGGTCGGATCCCAAATGCCGCTTTTCACTTTCTTATTGTATGCGAACAATCTTCTGAGCAATGTCAAGCTAAGGGCCAATGTGTGGTCGGATACTTCTTCCGCACAATAGTCGGGAACATTGCAAACATAGATGTTGCGCTCTTTCGCAGCGTTTAGGTCGACATGATTGAAGCCCATGCCGAATGTGCAAATGATTTTGCACTTTTCCAATTGATCGATCAGTTCTTTCGGGCATTGAAATCCGACTTGCGCGACGATTGCATCGGCATATTTCCCGAATGCCGCCAAGTCTTTTTCAAATGTTTTTTTCGTTGTCATTCGATATTCGATATCGTGCTTTTCATACATGACGATTTCTTTATCATGCGTCAACCCTTCATTGTCTAAAATCCAAACTTTCGCTCGATTCAATTTCATCCCTCCATCTTCTGTCTAATTTTAACAAAAAGGCTCGCATTTTGCTTTCCTTATTTACAAACAGGGTAACATGCCATAGAATATCTGTATACAGTATACGGCAGGTTAGGACACTTAGGAGTGATTGTATGTTGCATAAAATTAATCATCGTGTGAAAGACATCGCTGTCCCTGGAATCCGTGTTTTTGCCAATCGTGTTGCCAAATACGAAGATGGCATCAATTTAACGATCGGCGAACCCGATTTTCCTACGCCGGAATCGGTGAAGCAGGCTGGAAAGGATGCCATTTCCAACAACTTGACCGGCTACTCCCATAACGCTGGTTTGATTGAATTAAGAGAAAGCGTGGCGGCATTTTTCAAAGATACATACGGGTTCCATTATGATTCGGAAACAGAAATCGTCATTACAGTAGGCGTCAGTGAGGGGATTGACGCAGTGTTGCGCACGATTTTGGCGGAAGGGGACGAAGTGATCATTCCTGCGCCGATTTATTCCGCCTATGAACCAATTGTGCATCTGTTAGGCGCGAAAGTCGTCTATTTGGATACATCAAAGACCGGCTTTTTGCCCGATCCGAATGAATTGGAAAGATTAATCACGGAGAAGACAAAAGCAATCGTTCTTAATTATCCTTCCAATCCGACCGGGGTGACGATTCCGAAAGAACGGATGGATCAGCTCGCCGGGGTGCTCGCGAAACATGATATTTTTATCGTTTCTGATGAAATATACAGCGAAAATACATTTGCTGAAAAACATCATTCATTTGCTGCCTACCCGGAACTGAAGGAGAAGTTATTTTTGCTTCATGGGCTGTCCAAATCGCATGCGATGACAGGTTGGCGCATCGGCTATGTGTTAGGGCCTGGAAAGGTTATGGAGCAAGTGTTGAAAGTGCATTTGCACAATGCAATCTGCGCGTCTCTTCCTAGCCAATATGCTGCAATGGAAGCGCTTGACAATGCGCGCAACACGCCCGAAGAAATGAATAAAGCATATATCGGGCGCCGTGACTATGTATACAATCGACTGCTTGAAATGGGGCTTGAAGCGGTCCTGCCGACTGGCGCATTCTATATTTTTCCTTCGATCGAATCGACGGGTCTCCGTTCGTTGGAATTTGTGGAACGGCTTTTGGAGAAAGAGCATGTGGCGGTCGTTCCAGGGAGCGGCTTTACGGAATACGGGGAAGGGTTTATTCGAATTTCGTATGCCAACTCAATGGAGAATTTGCAAGAAGGGCTAGAGCGAATGGAAAAATTCATCGATACAATCCGGAAATAGAAAAAGTGCATGATAAACATGCGCCGCGCAATGTCGCTTTTTGTCGATTGCGGTCAAATTATGACAAATAAGGCTCCGTTTCCCTGATTCCGCTTGAAATTTTGTCAAATTAGTTGTAAATATATTACATGTAACAATTTTACAAATTGTGCATTCTATCATCTAAGAAGTATTCAGTATACTTCAGAATGTGAGGTGAAACCATTGCGCGTAATCAGAAAGACTGAAACGTTGGCAGACCAGGCATATAATTTGCTGAAGAAAGCAATTACGACAGGACAACTTAAAGCAGAAGAATCTTTGCCAGAAGAAAGATTAGCAAATGAATTGGGCATTAGCCGAACTCCTTTGCGCGATGCACTGAACCGTTTGGCAATGGAAGGCCTCATTCATCATCGAACAGGCAAGCCGGCAGTCGTAGCGAGCTTTACGAAAGAAGATTCATTGAACTATATGGAATTGCGAAGCATTTTGGAAGTGCAAAATATCCAAAAAATCATTTCCAAAGTCGACGAAACCTTTATCAACGAGTTAAGAGAAAATCTATCCAGGCAATTGATAGCAATCAGAGAAGACAATTACCAAACGTTTATTGAGTTGGATCGGGAATTTCATTTGCTGTTGACCCAACTGAATCCAAATAAGGAATTCAGAGAAACGGTCCATCGGATGAATACGGGGATTAATCGAGCATTTTTGATTTTATCAAGCACCGTTCCCGAGAGCGCTAAAGATGCTTACCAAGAACATGTGGAAATCGTCGATTCGCTTGAAGAAAGAGATGTCCTCTTAGCGAGAAACAAGATGGTTGTACATATGAACAATGTTGAAAAGCGTTTTTTGAAATATTATGAAAAACAGGAAAACGATTGAAACATGGACTGATTTGGTTTGATTCTAGATGATATTCATTCGCTAAAAATAGGAGAATCGACTACGCAACAAACGATTCTAAAACATACGTCGCGGGAGGGAGATGGCATGGAGGATAGAAAATGGAGCAGCCCTGGACAATTGCAGCGATTGCTCTCTCTGCTTGTGAGCTGGGATAGCCGGACCGGAACGAGAGGCGAAATCGAATTTCCGCATAAATTGCGAGATACTTTAAAAGAACTTCGCTATTTTGCGGACAACCCGAGCCGTATCTGGCTGCATGATGCGGGAAGAGAACGGAATGCCCTCACCGCTCTGTATCATAGCGGGAAAACAGCGGAAACAATCGTATTGATGAGCCATTTCGACACCGTTCATACAGAAGAATTCGGCACATTGGAAGAATTGGCGTTTCATCCTGAGCTGTTGACGAGCGCCTTGAAGGAGCGAATCGATTCGCTTCCGAAAGAAGCACAGGTCGATTTGAAATCCGGTGACTATTTGTTTGGGCGCGGAACGATGGATATGAAAATGGGCCTCGCCCTCCATATGCATTTATTGGAAAAAGCGAGCACCGAAAATTGGCCGATCAATTTGTTATTGTTGACCGTGCCGGATGAAGAAGTGAATTCCGCTGGCATGAGATCTGCAGTGAAAGGCCTGACACAATTAAGAGAGGCATTCGGCTTACACTATTCTTTGTTCTTGAATAGCGAACCATCCTTTTCGCAAAGGCCGAATGATGATAATTATTACATCTATTCCGGGTCGATTGGAAAAATGATGCCTTCCGCTTTATTTTACGGGAGGGAAACGCATGCCGGGGAACCGCTGAACGGTTTGACGAGCCATTATATGGCCTCCTGCTTGACACAAGCGATGGAATTCAACGAAGATTTTACAGAAAAAGTGTTTGGCGAGGAAACGCCGCTTCCGATCTGCTTGCAAACGAATGATTTGAAACAAGATTATTCGGTCCAGACGTCGCACCATAGCTATGCGCTATACAATGTTTTTGTCATGAAAAGAAATGCGCGCGACATTATGGATATTTTCAAAAGAACAGCAGAAGCGGCAATGGCAAGGTGCGAACGGGACTACTTGGAAATTTGCGACCGAAAAGGAGTCGCCCCGATTGGAAAAATGAAGGTGCTAAAGTACGAGGAGCTCGTTTCGTATGCGAAGAAGGAGCTGGGGGATGAAACCGTCCAAGAATTGGTGGAGGAAATTAGGCAAGACCGTTCCTTGGACGATCGGGAATTGTCGATTGCCATTGCGGATCGATTGATGTTCCATGCTCAGGAACTTTCTCCGGCGGTCATTTTATTTTTTGCGCCGCCATATTATCCGGCAGTCAATGCTTCAGACAACACGCTCGTTCAGGATATCATCAAGTTTGCGCAAGAAACTTTGCAAGAAAACTTCCATGTCGAAGCGAAAAACATCCATTACTTCAACGGCATTTCCGATTTGAGCTATGTCAACTACAGTGCGGAGGATAACGGCTGGCAAGCATACCGCGACAACACGCCTGTCTGGGGAAATGTGTACAGCATCCCATTTGAAGAGATGCAAACGTTAAAAGCGCCGGTCGTCAATATCGGACCGTTCGGGAAAGATGCTCATAAATTGACAGAGCGTCTCCATAAAAACAGTGCATTCGTCCATACGCCGTACGTGCTGAGGCAAATTGTCGCCAGCATGTTTTGTGAAGAGGCAAATAGATGACTTGCCTCTGCTATTCATTAAAGTTGTAAACGATTTCGAGGGAGGAATGGGATTGCTAAACTATCAGCGGACAGAATATGGACGGCTGAAAAAAGTATTGTTATGCAAACCGGAACATTTGAGAATTTTGCAGCCGATTAACGTCATCCAAGAAAAACATGCTGAAAACAATATCGATGCCAAAAAAGCTTGTGAGGAACATGACGCATTTGTCGAAGCATTGGAAAGCGAAGGGGTGGAAGTTATCCTTGCCAAAACCCATGAACGCTACCCTTATCAGGTGAACACGAGAGACCTCGGGGTGACGACGCCGAAGGGCATTGTGTTTGGAAGATTTTATAATCCATACCGTTGGGGAGAACATCGTCTCATTGAAGAGACTTTTAAAGAAAGAGATATTTACGTCTATGAAAAACATACGGAAGGAATTTTTGAAGGCGGAGACTTCATGTATTTGGATGAAAGTACGGTTGCTATCGGAATCGGCATCCGCACGGATATGGCCGGAGTCAGATTGCTCGCAAATACGTTTAACGACTTGGGGATGGAGGTCATTCCGGTTGATTTTGCAGACCATTTTTTGCATTTGGATATGATCATGAATGTCATTGGAGAAAAGACTGCTGTCATTTGCGAGGAGGCGCTCTCGGCTGAATTTATTGAAGTTTTAAAACAAAAAGATTTTACGCTTATCCATGTGACGAAAGAAGATGTATTTTTACATAAATGCAATTTGCTCAGTGTCGGAAATCATACAATCATTTCGCATCATCAGGCAGAAGATGTAAATGAGCAGCTTGAAAAACTCGGTTTCAAAGTCATTGAGCTTCATCTGAAAGAAGTGCTGAAAAGCGGCGGCGGTCCTCGTTGCATGAGTTTTCCGCTGTTAAGGGAGTAGAATAATAGAAATGGAGTGTGATTGTTATGGAAGCAAAGCGAACGGAAATGGCTGAAGACTTTAAGGTTACAAAGTCGGGTCTGATGAAATTTATCATCCCCTCATTATTCGGGATTCTTATCTTTTTGCTGCCGATTAAAGAGGGAGATGCGTTCAATATTCCGCTTGGGATCATTACCGAGGCTTTGATCGATGCGTTGGAAAGCTTTTTGCCTATCATCATAACTCTAGTCATCATTGTTTCTACTTTACTTTCACTTATCGCATACTTTTTTAAGCCGAAATTCATTACTTCATCGAAAACGATGGATTCTCTGTTCAATACATCGCTTTTTTGGTTGGTCATCCGTGTTATCGGAATGATTGCGATTATAATGACGCAATACAAAATAGGTTTGGAAGTCGTCTATTCCGATATTACCGGCGGCGTCATGCTAGGGCTCTTGACGACTTTGATCATGTGGTTTTTGGTCGCATCATTTTTGATGCCGTATTTAATCAATTTCGGAATTATGGAATTTACCGGCACGTTGCTTAGAGGGGTCATCAAACCGCTGTTTACGTTGCCGGGAAGGTCTGCCATTGATTTGTTGGCATCTTGGATTGGAAATGTGAACGTCGGCGTCGTTGTGACGCGGGAACAATATTATAGCGGTTTCTATACGGGGCGGGAAGCGGTCGCCATCGCAACGAACTTTTCGACGGTGTCGCTACCATTCTGTCTCGTCATTGCCCGGCTGCTTGAAGTGGACCATTTGTTTCCGATTTTTTACTTGACGATTGTCATCGCGGGGATTGTCTGTGCGATGATCATTCCAAGGATTCCGCCAGTTTCGAGAATTCCGGATACGTTCTATGTGGACAACCATTATACGGAAGTGGTGCCGGAAAATAAATCGAAGTTTGCTTGGGGCATCGAACAAGCTGTCAAACGTGCTGAAAGCGCCGGTTCATTTAAGGATCAATTGAAACAAGGGTATGATATTTTTGTTGGCATCGCTTTTGTCTTGATTCCTCAAGTGATGGCCATTGGAACAATCGCGCTTATCATCGCTGAATATACGACGTTTTTCAATATCATTTCACAACCGATGGTATACTTGTTGGAACTGATGCGCATTCCGGAAGCCGAGGCCGCTGCTCCTGCGACGATAGCCGGTTTTATCGATATGTTTATGCCGGCAGTGCTTGCATCGGGAATTGAAGCGGAAATCACCCGTTTCTTCATCGGCGCTTTATCGCTCGTGCAAATCATCTATTTGACGGAAATGGGAACATTGCTTCTTATTTCCAAAATGCCGGTAAATTTCTGGCATTTACTCGCCATTTTTATCCTAAGAACATTGATTTCTATCCCTATTATCGCTTTGATCGCTCATCTTATCTATTGATGCCATTTTTCAATCGAGAAGCGATTATAGAGGAATGCAAACCGAAAGAAAGCCGCCATCGCAATTCGTGGCTGCTTTCTTTTTTCGCTTTTTTAGTGGCGATGCATAAAAATGGTTTCTATCGAGCAGATTAAAACTGTATATCTATGAAGATGAGGATGAGGATGGATGGGGAAAAAGCCGGTCATTTTGCTGAATATTGATTCGTTAATGGCCCAGCCGTTAGAGATGGCAATTCAAACGGGGCGAGCGCCAGCTCTTAAATTTTTGATGGAAAATGGCATCTATTATCCGAACGTTGTAAGCAGTTTCCCGACGATGTCTGTGACGATTGACAGCAGTTTGCTCACCGGGACATATGCAAATCGGCATCGGATACCGGGGTTGAACTGGTTCGATATCGCTGAAAAAGAAATGATCAATTACGGGACTGGATTCAGGGAAACGTTCCGGATTGGACAAAAAAAATCGATTCATAACATGCTTTATCGGCTGAACAATGAGCACTTGAGCGACAAAGTGACGACAATTTACGAAGAATTGGCGAAAAAGGGCATTGCTTCTGCCTCGATTAATTCATTTGTCTACCGTGGAAATACGCCAAAGCGATTAAAAATGCCGAAGTTATTCAAAGCGTTTACTTATTTTAAAGACGGGCAATGGATTTCTGAAACGCCGCCTATTTTTTCTTTGGGAGCTTTGTCAAAAATCAAACCACGCCATTTCACCTTGCAAATCGTCGCCGGAAATTATAAATATGCGGCAAAAGAATTGCGTCATTTGATCCGCCAAAAACGACTTCCGGCATTTACGTTTTGCATTTTTCAAGATTTGGATTTTCGGATTCATTTCAAAGGGCCGATGGACTTATCAGGCATTTCAAAAATGGATAAACAGATCCAAAAAATGTTGAACCTTTATTCAAGCTGGGAAGAGGCGTTAGAGCGGAACGTTTGGCTCGTGATGGGCGATAACGGACATGCTCCGATGCATACGAAATATAAAGAAGCAGTGATCGATTTGCGTAAAACATTTAAAAAATATCGGATTGCAAAGTTGGGGCGGCCTCCGCGGAAGAAAGACCAGCTCGTTTTCTCGGTGAATCAGCGGATGGCTTACATTTATCTGCTAGATTATATGGATAGGATGACGACTGTCGTCGATCGTTTGAAAAAAGATGATCGAATCGATGTCATCGCTTGGAAAGAAGGGAACTGGATTCGAGTCGAAGCGAAAGGGGCGACAGAATCATTGCTCTTTCAGCCGAGTGATGAAAGGGGCGATGAATTCGGGCAAACATGGAAAGTGAGAGGGAATTTAAGACTATTGGATTTAGAAGTGGATAAAGACGGGTTGTTAACCTACGGCGATTATCCAGATGCACTCGCAAGGATTTACGGGGCCTTACATTCGCATGAGGGTCGTTTCCTTGTCGTCAATGCCAAACCCGGACATGAATTCAAGGCGCAATCAACGCCTTTTCACCTTGCCGGCGCTGCTCATGGTTCGTTGCATAAACAAGAATCCCATGTGCCCCTCCTCATTGCGGGTACGGAAGAGGTACCAGTTCATCCCCGACTTGTCGACTTGAAGGAATATATTTTGCGGATTGTATAAGAAAAAT
>Ga0079226_10003661_pt1 | contig 11779 bp, 3 predicted proteins | sample Poulit2014_FD_76345 | JGI IMG/M metagenome (GOLD analysis project Ga0079226, IMG submission 76345) | Agricultural soil microbial communities from Georgia to study Nitrogen management - Poultry litter 2014 | ecosystem: Environmental > Terrestrial > Soil > Agricultural land | place: USA: Georgia... | reverse complement strand
TGTGCTAGGTAGGTTTAAGGCTTCAAAATAGCGTAAAGACACCTCAGGTACCCTTTGGTACCAACTGAATTCTGTATGATCTTTACTCTTATAAATTGCATCCCAATGCTTTTTACGCTCTTGCTTATTCATGAGTGGTTGTAATTAATTGTTATTAAAGTTAATGGAAAACCACCTGTTTTGTAGATAAATAAGACTAAAGTTTCGTTATAAAATCTCTTTGTTCGTAAAGGGTAGAAATGGTGAACAACTAGATTAAGTGAAGCGTAGGCTTTGGTTAAATAGATGCTGATGTTTGGCTACTATATCGAATGGCAATCTGTGATATAATATAAACTTTTAAAGCATAGCTTGAATATCATTTCCCCAAGTAGGATATGCAAAAATCATATTTTTAAAATCTTCAATAGACACCTTATTATTTATCGCCAACGTAAAAAGGTTTATTAATTCTCCTGCATTGGTGGCAAGAATATGTGCGCCTACGATGGTTTTATTTTTTTTATCGATGATTACTTTATAGCTATACTCAGCTTCGTTTTTGTGCTTAGCGCTGAACCATTTAGGAACTTTCTTATAGTTTACTTGGTATATATCTTTTTGGCTCTCTATATCTGAGATGCTCAAGCCTACCATAGCAAGTTGTGGTATGCAATGGACTACCGATGGTGTAACTACTTTAGGTAATTTGGTAAGGTTGCCTTTTCGAATGTTTTCCGATAGCACTTTCGCTTCTAAATTAGCAGTAGGGGTAAGGGGTGGAAATATGGTTGCTGCTACATCACCACATGCGTAAACATTGGGATTACTTGGACTTTGTAAAAATTCATTTACAATAATACCTTTCTTCCCAAAATCGATATTTCCTATTTCCAAATCTAAGTCCGCAATTGACGGGATACGTCCTGCACAGTTAAAAACTAATTCGGTTGTAATAGATTTAGTTTTCTCATCTTTCTCATAATGTACGCGATAGTTTTTTTGGAGTTTCTCCACTTTATTAACTCTAGAACCCAAGAGAATTTGAATTCCTAAACCTTCAGAAATTTTTATTAATTCTTTCGTCAAATCTTTATCGAACCCTTTTAAAATGGTGTCCCTAGATTGAATTACAGTCACTTTCACTCCACATCTTGCTGCGATATGAGCAAGTTCCATCCCGATATAACCACCGCCTATAAAGGTTATGTTTTTTGGTAATGCTTCTAGGTTTAAAAAGTCATCACTTACTTTTAAATACTCTCTACCAGGAATTTTTAATTCTATTGGCATCCTACCAGTAGCAATAACCACTTTTTTTGCTTTTACTGTTTTTCCTTCTACCGAAAGTGTATTTGGTCCCAAGAATTTAGGAGATTGATGATATAAACTTATACCAGCTTTGATTAATTGTCTTTCATTTACTATAGGAACAGGACTAGTGAATTCTTGTTTAAATTTTTGCAAATGTTCCCAATCAATTTTTGGAGTATTCGTCAGTCCTTTATTTTCTAAATTTTTAGCAGCTTGATATACTTCGGTAATTCCAACTAGAATTTTTTTTGGATCACAACCACGGTTGGCACAGGTTCCTCCATACTCTCGATTATCGGCAATGGCAACTTTCATGCCTTGGGAAGCACAATCAAAAGCGATAGTTTTACCAGAACTTCCTGTTCCTATGACAAAAATGTCAAATTCTTTTATGGCCATAATATTGACTTGTGGATTAAAGTTAAACATAACATTATTAAATTAAACGAAATTTTACTAAGAAAAACACCATGATAATATTGTGGACTATGATCGAGGGGGGGGGAAGTGAAGTTTTTTAAAACTGTTAAAAAACATTATGGATTTGATAGTGTATGGTATCTGGGGTGTTTAGGTAAATAAAAAAGAGCTGCTCCAAATTGGAGCAGCTCTCTAATTTTAAAAGTTAATAAACTACTTACTTTTTGATTACTTGGAAGTTCTCTATATGTCCGTTATCAAACGTCACACTGAATAAGTAAGTACCAGTAGGTAGCGAAGTAGCATCTACTTTACCATTTGTAAAGTTTCTGTTGTTTAATACTTCTTGCCCTAACATATTATAAACGGATACCGACTTTACATCTTCGTTGGCTGTAATGTATAATATGTCTGTCATAGGGTTCGGATAATATTTGAAATCCGAAATTGCATGATCATCTACACTTAACGTTACCGTTACAGTATAGTCTTCTGTTTCACCAAAGCCTTGTGTTTCATCACAAGCCATATCCCAAGTTGCAGTATCTTCTCCAACAGCTGCTACACGAACTCTCATTCTGTAACTACCATCCGTAGCATTAGAAGGAATATGAATATTAGCTGTTAACGTCTCATCACTTCCAGTTCCAATGTAGAAGAACTCATCTTCTTCAAATACACCATTGTTATTAAAGTCAATCCAAACAGATACCGACTCATGAGTCCATCCATCTCCTACGGTTACAGAAATTGGATAGTCACTACCTGGTTGAACGGTCGCTACCATATCGGTATAGTCACCATATCCATCAGGACTACAAGTGGTGGTATTGTCGATTTCTTGGAATGTCACATTGGTAATCATATCGCCATCTGTACAGTCTAATACAGGAATACAATACGGGGACGCTTCGGTAGTTGTAAATGTCGCAGTCTCCGAATAAGATGTTTCTTCTGAAAGCGTACAGGTTACTTCTAATCTCCATTCCACCGCGATATCGCTTTCAGCTGGAGCGGTGGCGTCATGTGAAGAATATGCGTCCATAAGATCGCCTTCATCTTCCCAACCATCACCATCTGTATTTGATTGCCATTGGTACGTCATTCCATTTCCAATAGAATAACCTGTAGCAGATACAGTATAGCTGCTATTAATAGTGCCTTCTTCAGGATCTACCATAGCTACTCCTGCATCCGGAATTCCTTCACAGTCGTCCATCTCTCCTACAGTAATAGTATAATCTTCGGTCTGTCCATAAGAATTCTGACCACACGGATTTGTGAAGGGTGAGTTAAAGTTCTTCCTTACTCGCATACGCGTGTTTCCTTGAACCGCATTACTCGGCACCGTGATATCACTTATCGCTTGCTGGCCATCTGTACCAGTGGATTCCGTGATGGAACCGATTTCGTACATTTCATTAGGTTCGAATTCTCCATTTTGATTCCAATCAATCCAAACAGTGAAATAGTTAGTCCAACTACCACCTGTATTTCCTTCTGCAGCAAAGCTATACGTTTCACCTGCTTCTACTTGCCCCTCAATAGCCGTAAAATCTTCATACGGATCCGTGCTTGTCGGAGAAGAAGCATTGTCAATTCCAGCAAAAACAACTCTGGTTATTGGTTCTACAGTAGAACTGGTAGCATCACAATAATCAAGGATGCTTGTAAAGGTTGCTGTATCGGAATAAGAGGTCTCTTCAGAGAAGGTACAAGTTACAGCTAATCTCCACTCAACCTCGATACCAATTTCATCTGGAGCCGTTGCAGTAAATACCGAATAGTGGGTTTCTGTATCTCCTTCGTCGACCCATCCATCACCATCTGTATTGGATTGCCACTGATAGGTCAATCCTGTATATCCAGCACTGAATCCTGAGGCAGAAACGATATATTCTATACTTACATTTCCTGACTCTGGGCTAACCATTGCAATTCCTGCATCAGGAGTTCCCGTACAATCCCCTAGAGACTCCATATAGCTACATTCACCAGAGAAATTATATATTCCTTCTCTAGCGGCTTCTGGTATACTCCAAGTTGCTAGGTCACCATTGAATTGGACCATAGGCTCTCCTTCTATTCCCTCACCTTCGGTATACGCCCAGAAAACAGTTTCTTGATTAGTGGCTGTACCCATACTTATTTCTATCCAATAAGTAGTGTCCATATCATAACTACCATCGAAAGTAAACGGTGTCATCTCTAGTTGTGTTTTAAACTCGTAAGCTACTGGGTTTACCCATTCACCTGAACTCAAAATTGTAGGAACAACCGTTTCAGAACCAATTTCCGTTCCTGGCAAACCTTCAGCATTCTCATAATATACAACTTGTGCAGTAATCGGAGCATCTTCTGGTGCATAGGTCAAGAAAGGCACTAAAATAGTTTCCAAAGTAAAATTCTGACCTGCAGCTACAGATATGTCTACAGCACTTTTGAATGCGGAATCGACACTAGAACCAGCACCTCCATTGGCATCACCATCGACTTCATGTGCAAACGAACATGCAAAACTAGTATCATCTGTTTCCTCTATCTCCAAAGTAAAGTCTAAAGCTTGACCATATCCTGGTACGATCATATATCCGAATGCATTCATTTCTATCCCACATGGATTTATTACTGCAGGTGATTCTGCGTCTCCAAATGTTTTCGTAAGCCTGATTCTAGTAGGTCCTTCTACTGCATCCATAGGTACGGTTATATCCATCGTTACAGCTATACCATCATTTCCATCGGAGCCAGTAATTGTTCCAATTTCATAGATTTCTCCATCATCGTCCAAAATGCCATTCTGATTCCAGTCGATAAAAGCTACGATATCGTTATCAAAGTCACTAGTATCAGTGTCGTATGTATTTCCTTCAACAGAAATTGTATAGGTCTCGCCTTGCATAACGTTTACTATCATATCGGTTTTGTTGATCAAAGCAGATTCTGTATCGTCATTGGTAATAGTGGTGTCATCGAAAACAACTTTCGTTATTTCTTCAACCGTAACATCATCCGCATCCGCTATATTACAATAAGGACTAGGGAAGTCACCGCCAGTATCTCCAGTTACCGTTACGGTATAGTCTTCAACTTGGCCATAAGTGAAGCTTCCACAAGGAGTAGTTCGTGAAGAATTAAAGTTTTTAACGATTCTCATACGGGTATCTCCAGAAACAGCATCTACTGGAACTACAATATCTCCAATAACACTTATATCATCAGTACCACTAGAATTCCGAACACTTCCTACTTCATAGATCTCTCCATCATCGTCTAAAACTCCATTTTGATTCCAATCGATAAACACCGTAAAATGATTGGTGAAATTTCCACTGGTATTACCTTTAAGAGTAATCTCATACGTTTCACCTGGATCTACTTCTGTTGACTGACCCGTGAAATCTTCATAACCGTCACTTGATGAGGCATCTGTAGTGTTATCTATATCTCCGAAACCTACATAAGTAATAGGCTCTACACTGCTACCACTAGATTCACAGTAGCATTCTGTCACATCTGGATTTATAGTAATTTGAATTATATCCGACTCATCCGTGTCATCACTAGGAGTACAGGTAACCACGTATCTATAATCTGTTGCTTCCAAAACTCCATCTTCTACTGTTAGCGACTCTGAAGAAGAGTTCGCAATCTCGGTCCAGTCATTATCACCAGCAGGGGAAGATTGCCATACTCTTTCCAATCCACTTGCAGGCTCTGTTGCTCCTGTAACACCTATAGTAAATTCTGCTCCAGCACAGACCATAAGAGCAGCTTCATCGGGAACTCCCGCCGAAGCCTCATCACAACTTGAAAGCTTTGTAATATTTAATGTATAAGGAGTTGATTGTGGTGCTGCCCATGTAGAAATGACAATGTAATAGGTTTCATCAGCTACAACAGGAAGTAAATTGACTTCCAATGGTGTGTCTGCAGAGCCGTATCCAAGTGTATGACCACCTACAGTGCTCTCAAAAGGACACCCAGTAAATACAAACACCCCAGCATAGTCGACATGTTCTGTAACAGAAATATTTAGTATCTCATCTGCTTCAGGTGTATAACTATACACTACATCATCGCCACTTAAATAGGACGAAGATGGATTCCCAATAGCTCCCTCGGCAAGGTCTGGTCGATCTGATGAGCTATAATGATTGCCGAAGTTTTCAGTATTATCTGTTGCTGTAAAAGGCAACTCGTCAATTACCAATGGGTTTTCACAAATTTCCCCAGGAACTGTCGCTTCACCTTCACACTCACAGTCTTCATTAATTACATCGTTCACTGTAGTTGGATCCCCATCATCACAAGCATCCCCAATATTGGCATCTAGGTCTGGACAGTCAAAAACAGTTTCCGTAACGTTTAGCGTATATGGAGTGCTTTGTGGTGCAGCGAAAGTAGAGATAACAACATAATATGTTTCATCCGCTTCTACTGGAACTCCAATCACTTCCAAATCTACAGTAGCAGAAGAGCTTGTATGTCCACCTACGGTACTCTCAAAAGCACATCCAGTGAATACGTAAACGCCAGTCCAACTACCATGATCTGTTACAGTAATATCAATAAATCCATCTGTAGAGGGAGTGTATGCATATACCACATCATCTCCATTTAAATAGGACGAAGATGGGCTTCCAATTGCACCGTCTGCAAGAGGTGGTACGTCTGATGATCCGTAGTTGTCTCCATAATTCTCTGTGTTATCAGTATCAATAAATGGTAAATTTTCAATCACTATTGGATTATCACAGATTTCTCCAGGAATGGTTGCTTCACCCTCACATTCGCAATCCTCATTAATTGCATCGTTTGTAGTGGTTGCATCTCCGTCGTCACAAGGATCACCAATATTTGCTTCTAAATCCTCACAATCCCAAAACGATTGACTTGATACATCAATGGTATAGTCTTCAAACTCACCGTATTCAAAGTTTGTTGCACACGGATCTATCAATCCTGATGCGTTGAGCCAGTGACTAACAATCCTCATAGTAGTTGAGCCTACTAAAGCATCTGCAGGAATGTTAAAAGAACCGCTGTGTGTTGATCCATAAGACTCTGAGTGATAAACCACTTCGTTTTCAGGGTCAAATACTCCGTCTTGATTCCAATCCACCCAGATTCTAAATCCAGCTGTTCCACCTTCGATTGTAACATCAAATTCAATTACTCCTCCATATCCTTGCTCTACTGTTAGGTCAGTAAAATCGCCATATCCACCAGGGGAAAAGCCAGATTCAGAATTAGTAATATTTACGTTGTCAAGCCCACCTGTCGTGGTGAAGCTGTCGATGTATCGACTTGCATTGGTTCCTTCTGGAACGCAATAGTCCTGCGCCATTCCCTGCCAAGAGAAAACGGACAGCAGCATCGAAAATAGTAAAAAGGTAATTTTCTTCATAAGAAATCCATTTTGTTAATTAATAATTTTTTTGGTTAAAATATAATAATCTAAAACTCATCTAAAACACATCCCTAAAAGAGTATTTTAAATTATTTGTATTTTAATTTTCAATAGAACATAGGTCTATATTATTATATAAGTCTATAGGTTATTACATGTTAGGTAGACAATATATTAATAAAATATTAATTAAGCAAAAAATTAACCTAGTATTTGTTAGCTGCTTTAAAGTTTAGAGTGTAGGGTTCTTTTAAGTATACTTTGCTTATAAGAGGTTGAGTGGTGGAATTTTAAGAATATGAGAAGTAATAGGGGGTGTGTTTTAACAATATTGTTAAGTGTTAAAAATCGCTATTTTTAGGAGTTTCTAATAATTTAATAGAAATGATGCTAATTTTGTTTTTTAGTTGTTTTATAAATTATTCATACAGATTATTGCATGAATAATTCCGCTTATTTTATATAAAGAATTTTGAGCTTGTGTTTTAATTTTAAAACGATTCAAAATGTGTGTGTGAGTAACTTTTTTTTATTGAGTAGTTAAAAAAATAGGGAGCTATCTACTTATGAACAGCTCCCTATAACTGATAGGATATTAAACCCTATTTAATTACTTTTTTATCACTTTAAAACTTTCTAGGCGTCCATTATCAAACATTACTTGTAGTAAGTATGTTCCTATAGGTAAGGTACGGGTATCCAGTTTGTTGTTATTAAAATGTTTGTTACTTAATACTTTTTGACCTAGTAAGTTATACGCCGAAACAGATTCGATGTTTTCCTTTGCTGTAATGTATAGCACATCGGACATTGGATTCGGGTAATATTTTAAGCCCGAAATTGTATAGTCATTTATACTTAGAGTCTCGTCTACAGTTACAGTGTAGTCTTCGGTTTCTCCAAAAGCATCTTCAGAATCACATGACTTATCCCATGTAGCATATGATTCTGACCCAGCAACTACTCGAACTCTCATTCTATAGTTACCATTGGTTGCATTTTCAGGGATAGCAATCTCACCTGCTAATGCTTCGCCACTTCCAGTTCCAATATAGAAGAATTCCTCTTCATCGAACTCTCCGTTCTCATTAAAATCAATCCAAACAGATACCGACTCATCAACCCATCCATCTCCTACGGTAACAGAAATTGGATAGCTATTACCTGGTCCAACCGTTGCGGTCATGTCGGTATAATCACCGTATCCATTCGGACTACAAGTGGTAGTATTATCTATCTGTTCGAAAGTAACATTTGTTATCATGTCTCCATCTGAACAATCTAATGTAGGCGTACAATATAATGAAGGTTCTATTACAGTAAATGTAGCAATTTCAGAATAAGAAGTTTCTTCTGAGAAGGTACAAGTTACTTCTAATCTCCATTCAACAACGACACCGCTTTCCTCTGGTGCAGTTGCCATATACGGAGCGTATGTTTCTTCGGCATTTCCTTCGTTTATCCAACCAGCTCCATCTGTGTTTGATTGCCATTGGTAAGTTAACCCTGATCCTGTAGCAAATCCAGTAGCAGAAACTGTGTAGTCTGTGTTGATTTCACCCGATTCTGGACTTACATTTGCAATTCCTCCTTCAGGTGTGCCTGTACAATCTTCAGTGTTAGCAGCTTCAATGTTTAGAGTAAAATCTAAAGCTTGCCCATATCCAGACTCAATGCCCCATCCGAATGGATTAAACTCTATTCCACATGGAGTTACAATTGGGTCGGAAAGATTATCGAAGTATGTTTTTGTAATTCTAATTCGGGTCTCACCTAGTACCGCATCCGTTGGAACTAATATATCCATAGTAACAGAAGTTCCATCACTTCCAGTTGAGTTTGCTATAGTACCAAGTTCATAAACCTCGCCTTCATCATTTAATATAGCATTTTGATTCCAGTCGATGAATGCAACGATGTTTGTTTCAAAGTCACCATCTGTATTACCTTCTACTGAAATGGTATAGGTTTCTCCTGCGGTTACATCAATAACTGTATCTGTTTTGTTTATTAATACAGATTCTGTATCCTCATTAGTAATAACAGTTTCATCGAAGGTGACTTTAGTAAGTTCCTCTACTATAACAGACTCGGCATCTGCAATCTCACAATATGGACTTGGGAAGGTATCTTCAACTTCTCCAGTAATTATTATTGTATAATCTTCAAACTCGCCATATTCGAAACTTGTTGCACATGGGTGAACATCACCAGTTGTACTTAGCCAGTGATTTGCGATTCGCATTCTTGTTGCTCCTGGAATTGCATCTTCTGGAATAGTGATAGAACCGGTATGCGATTCATGGTAACCAGTACTACTATATGCAATTTCTTCGGGAAGATCGAACGAACCATCCTGATTCCAATCTACCCAAACTCTGAATCCAGCGCCTCCTCCTTGAACATCAACTTCAAAGTTTACTTCTTCACCTGGATCTACTTCAAGTACCATTTCAGTGAAGTCACCATAACCATTTGAAGAGTAACCACTATCTATATTGGTGATATTTTCAATTCCGCCAGTAGTTGTAAAGTTGTTGATATAGCGAGTTGGATTAATTCCTTCTGGGGTACAATAGCATTCTGATGCATCGGGATTAATGCTTATTGAAATAACTTCAGAGCTGTCTGAATCTCCATTATCGCAGGCTACATAATAACGAAAATCTGTTGGAACATTCACTTGTGTAGTGTAGGTGAAAGAGTTTACATTCAAATTGGTCCACGTATCTTCTCCAGCGGGGGAAGATTGCCATGTGCGAAGTAAACCTTCAGCGTTATCAGATGCTCCGGTTACAATTAAAGTGAAAGGTTCGTTTGCACAAACTTCCATCTCCGTTTCTCCTTCTACTGTTCCAGCAATAGCTTCGGTACAATCTGCAAGTGGCGTTACTTCTACGGTATAGTCTTCAAACTCACCGTATTCAAAATCTGTTTGACAAGGGTCAACGTTTCCAGAGGAACTAAACCAATGACTAGCAATACGCATTCTTGTGGTTCCAGAAGCATCAGTAGGAATAGTAAAGCTACTGATATGTGATCCACTATAACCTGTGCTGTTATATGCAACCTCTTCTGTCGTATCGAACGTGCCATCTTGGTCCCAGTCTATCCATATTCTAAATCCTGCAGTTCCACCTTCGATATCTGCTTGAAAGTTAATTTCGTCTCCTGGATTAACTTCAAGGGTTATACCAGTAAAATCTCCATAACCTTCGGTTGAGAAGCCGGTTTCTAGGTTCGAAATATTTTCAATACCACCTGTTGTAGAAAAATTCTCAATGAAACGACTCTCATGGGTCCCTTCTGGAACACAATAATCCTGAGCCATTCCCTGCCAAGAGAGAACTGACATCAGCATGGTAAAAATTAATAAGGTAATTCTCTTCATAAAAAAGTGATTTTTTAAGTTGAATTTAAGTATTCTATTTTAAAAAGTTTATCCCCAAATTTCAATGAAATTACTATTGAACTGTACTTATTAAGTAAAAAGATTTTAATATGGTTTCATGGTGTGTTTGAGAATCTTTATGTCAAAATAAACAGTAGGCGTAAAATACATAAGAATTTTTGCTAAAAAAAGCAAAGTGTGTTAAAAAGGTAGTGATTTCGTATGAATATGGCAAATGTTGAGTAATGCCTTTAATATTTCTGATTGTAAAGGCGTAAAATATTGTATGATTGTTAAAATAAAATTCAGAAGCTTTTTAGTTTACAAGCTAAAATAATTTGCTTCTTAGTTTATATGTTATATTTGTAGAAACTTCAATTAAAACGCATGACATTAATAAAATCAATTTCTGGAATACGTGGGACCATAGGTGGCCTGCAGGGAGATAATCTAACGCCAATAGATGTAGTAAAGTACGCTGCGGCTTATGGTAAATGGATAAAAGAGCAGCGAAATAAAAAAGACTATCGGGTAGTGGTAGGCAGGGATGCTAGAATCTCTGGCGAAATGGTGCAAGAGTTGCTTATGCAAACCTTGGTAGGTATGGGAATTCATGTGATAGATTTAGGATTATCAACTACGCCAACAGTAGAGATGGCCGTAACCATGGAACATGCGGATGGAGGTGTAATCCTCACAGCAAGTCATAATCCAAAACAATGGAACGCTTTAAAACTGTTAAACAAAGACGGTGAGTTTTTGGATGCTTCAGCGGGTCAAGAAATATTAGATATCGCAGAAGCAGAATCAGTTAGTTTTGCTGATGTAGATAATCTTGGGAAAATTACAGTTAACGATGCTTATATTGATTTGCATATTGATGCAATTTTAGAGCTACCGCTAGTTAATACCAAAGCTATAAAAGATGCGAAGTTTCGTATTGTAGTAGATGGTGTTAATTCCACAGGAGGTATTGCTGTTCCTTTACTATTACAACGATTTGGGGTCGATACAATAAAATTATACTGTGAGCCAAATGGAGAATTCCCGCATAATCCTGAACCGTTAAAAGAACATCTTGGTGATTTGATGAAGGAGGTCACATCTAATAAAGCCGACTTAGGAATTGTAGTAGATCCAGATGTTGATCGTTTAGCCTTTGTAGATGAGAATGGAGATATGTTTGGTGAAGAATACACTTTAGTTGCCGTAGCGGATTATGTTTTAAGTCATACTCCAGGGAGTACCGTTAGCAATTTGTC
>Ga0079226_10003660_pt1 | contig 11779 bp, 11 predicted proteins | sample Poulit2014_FD_76345 | JGI IMG/M metagenome (GOLD analysis project Ga0079226, IMG submission 76345) | Agricultural soil microbial communities from Georgia to study Nitrogen management - Poultry litter 2014 | ecosystem: Environmental > Terrestrial > Soil > Agricultural land | place: USA: Georgia... | reverse complement strand
CTTTTTTAAAAATTCATTTGATAGATGGGGCTAGCCCCATCTATCAAATGAATTACAATTACATAGAGTTAAAAGTAAGTAACTGGGAATTATGAATTTACACATAATTATGGACTTGACACTTAGTGTAGCGTCCTGCTGTGTAAGTTGGAACGTTTTTATATGTGGACTTACTCAGTGGATCGCTCCATTGTGTAAGTTTCGATATTTTTGGCCATAGACTTACTTGGTGGAGCATCTCACTGAGTAAGCTAAAACGTTTTTCCACATGAACTTACCCAGCGGAAGCTCGTGGTAGGTAGGCTTATTCGAATAAACTCGCTAACTTACCCAACAGAAGCTAATACTAGAAAAATGAAAATTTAAAAAAACCTATCTAGCTAGTCAACGCGACGAAAGCTCTAAATAAAAAGCCTATTTCTTTAAAGTAGGCTTGAAAAAAGGACGGTACTCAATTTAACTGAACACCGTCATTTTATTTGCTGGATTCTGTGCCTGTTTTTTATTAATATAAGCGAAAAGTTAGGTAGGTGTGGCGGAATAATCAAGTTTCCGCTGTTATGTATTTTCTAAAAGGCATGTAAATTTTTTCAACGATACATTAAGTTTTGTCTTGGTGCAGATTGTAATCCATTTGCATTAAGAGTCGACGTAATAACAATAGCTCCTCATCCGCAAGGTTATTTAGTAATTTTTGTTCATGGTCACGCCACATTTGTTCGATTGGTTTTTGTAATGCTTTTCCCTTTTCTGTTAAAAAGATATTTGTCGCTCGATTATCTTCACTACTTTTTTCCCGATAGACGATTCCATCTTCCTCTAGCTTTCGAATCATATTACTAACGGTCGATGCCTCGCTTCCTATTTTATGACGTAGAGTTGCTTGGGTAATGCCGTCTTCTTTCCATAAGTAATGAAGGGCTAATTCTTGGCCGATATGTAAGTTTAGTTTCCGCAGTTCAGATGAATAATTTTTCCGGGTTTGGATAGCAATACGTTGTAATAGTTCACGAATTTCGCGTTCGATCATTGGGTCACATCCTTTACCTTATCGTTTTATTTAGTAGGCTAATTTATTGGATTTTACTTCATGCGTATGTATCTAGAGACTAATAGTTTTATTACTTACTATATTATATAAGTGATTTCACTATATTCATAATAATATAGTTTGAATATTTGACATCTTCTTTAAAGTACAATTTAATTAGCACCGTAACTAATTTTAAAAATTGGAGAGATGTTATATGTCTACAAGGCGGATGTTAAAGCCGACGATTATTTCGATTGCAATGGCGACCGTAATGGCTGGGGCGGCAATTTCACCAGCTTTAGGTTTAATTACGCAACATTTTTCGGAGGCAGATCCGGTTTTAATAAAACTTATTTTAACGGCGCCGTCTTTGACGGTAATTCCTTTTTCGTTTATTTCTAGTTATTTAACGAGGAAAATTCCTAAACGTTCGATTGTATTAATCGGTATTACTATTTATGTGTTGGCCGGTGCAGGCGCACAATTTGCTGATAATATTTGGCTTTTATTAATCTTACGTTTTGTGCTTGGTGCAGGGATAGGTTTAGTAATGCCTTTGTCGTTTACGTTAATTAGTGACCATTTTCACGGAGAAGAGCGGGCGCGAATGATGGGTTACAATACAGCCTTTAGTAATATTGGTGGAATTGTGACAATGTTAGTTGCCGGTTTTCTTGCTTCTTTTAGTTGGAGAATGCCTTTTAATGTTTATTTACTAGGTGTTGTTATTTTGTCCTTGTCTATTTTTATTTACCGAAAAATGAGCCAATATCGCCGAAGGAAGGTGCAGAACGGGCTAAAATTCCTCTTTCGGTCTATGGTTATGCAATTGCGTCTCTAGGGATTATGTTGGCATATATCGCGATTGCAACGAATATGGTATTATTTCTAGAACAGAGTGATTTAAGTGGTTTGAAGGTTGCTGGTTTTGTCATCTCTTTCTCAACGGTTGGTGGACTGATTACGAGTGTAACCCTCGTTCGACTCCGTTCATTTTTCAAGGATCGTTTAATGGCTGTTAGTTTATTTGTGATGGGACTTGGCTTTGGAAACATTTCTCTTAGTTATTCGATTCCGTTTGTGTTAGTTGGGGTGTTATTCGTAGGTTTTGGACAAGGAGTGCTGTTCCCACTTATTAATGTTAAAGTGTTAGGAAATGTCGCTCCAGAAATTAGTGATAAAGTAATTTCGATTGTTTCCAGTATGATCTATGTCGGACAGTTTATTTCTCCGGTTGTGTTACAGTTCGTAGGGGGTTTATTTTCTCGTCCGACGATTCGCTTTGAGTATACAGTCTTATCGGTTTCTCACATACTTTCTGTCCTTGGTATGGTCGTATATAAATTCTTGCAAGCCCGTAAAACAGCATAAAAATTGTGAAAATAAAGAAAATTGGCAAGCTTTTGCTTGCCAATTTTTTTGTTAATCTAGGTACATTTCCCTTAGCTTAAATTTCAAAACCTTCCCTTGTGGGCTACGTGGAAGAGGGTCTTCTACGAAAAGAACGTCGTGCGGAATTTTATATCGAGCTAGTTTCCCGTCGCAGAAGGAAATAAGCTCTTCCTTCGTAGCTTCTTGACCTTCATGTAGTCGAGTAATTACAATAGGGACTTCTCCCCATTTTTCGTGAGATTTTCCGATGACGGCCACTTCTGCGATGGCCGGATGTTCGTATAATACTTCCTCGATTTCGGCAGGATAGACGTTGAATGCTCCTGATAAAATCATATCCTGCTTTCGATCGACTAAATAAAAAAAGCCTTCCTCATCCTGCATGGCCATATCGCCTAGGCCGAGCCAACCATCTTTAAAGGCTTCTTCATTGGCTTCAGGGTTGTCATAGTAGCCGTCGCAGAGGGTGAGGCCTTTTACGACAATTTCTCCTACTTCTCCCTGTTCTACTTCCTTGCCATTTTCGTCCACGATCTTAACTTCCATACCTAACATCGGTAAGCCGACGGAACGGTTTTTCGATTCCATATATTCGGGGAATAGGTTAGTCGATCCTCCATGTTCTGATGCTCCGTAAAACTCATTTAATTTTATACCTGGGAAAAATTCCTGGGTTGCTTGTTTCGTTGCTGTCATCAGAGGTGCTCCAACGGAAATAATCGATTCCATGGAGGAAACGTCGTACTTATTTTTCACTTCTTCAGGCAGGGCGAAGATCGCATCTAGCATCGGCGGGGCCAAGAAGGTCGTGGTTGTTTTTTCTTGGTCAATCGCTTGCAAGACAGCTTCTGGCTCAAAACGTTCAATTAAATGGACTGGATTTCCAATGAAAAAGTTAGGCATAGAGATAGATAGGGCTGCTGCACCGAAGAGGGGTCCTGCTACGAGTCCTTTGCCATTTCTGCCAATTTCAAATTCAATGCTGAATAAAAGGGCAACTAAATAGAGGCTACGGTGGGAGCGAACAGCGCCCTTTGGTAGGCCGGTCGTACCTCCGGTGTATAAGTAGCAAATCGTATCGGTTTCTCGTAAAGGCTCGTCGGGTGTCGGTTCAATACTTGCTTTATCCTGAATAAAGGCTTCGTATTCTGATTCGGCAATGGTATGTGTTCCACCGACAGAGATGAAGTGCTTGACAGTCTTGTACTGATCCATGGCGCCTGCGACAACATCTCCAAAACGATGGTCGAAAAATAATATGCTAGAACGAGAGTTGTTTAAGACATGGGCTACTTCTCGTCCGACGAAGCGGGCATTGATTGGAATAAAGACTGCACCGATTTTACTGCAGGCATACATAATTTCAATAAGTTCGTTGCAGTTTAGCAACATAAAGGCTACTTTATCACCTTTTCGAATGCCCATATCTTGCATTGCATGGGCTAATCGGTTGATTCGTTCATTTAAGCTTCGATATGTAAAGCGCTTGTCCTTGAAGGATACTGCTTCTTTCTCGCCATAACGAAGGGAGTTTAATTTTAAAGGATCGCTAAAAATCATTTGTCCCATTTTCCCACCTCCTAATAGTGATAGAGAAATAACTTATATTCATTTTAAAAGTAAGCGCTTTCTATGTCAAGGGTATAGAAGTGGTATCTCTGCATTAAGCTTATATAGGAGTCTATTAGGAAGGGCTTTGAAGTTTTTTAAAGGTTGTGGGCTGGTGAATTTGCAAGAGCCCTGGGTTATATAGACCCTATAGGTATCTGTCACCTATGGGGCCTTACTTAGGAATTATATCGCCGTAATGTCAACATTATGCAAATAAAATAAATATGTACGAAGGGGAAAGTAAAACAATTTTAAAAATCTTGTAATTTAAGATATTAAGAACTTTATTCGCTCGTTTCATTTTCCAATTGCTCCTCTCTTTTTGCATAAAGGAAAAATGGATTGTCCTCATAAGGTCCGATTGTAGAGATGATTGTCAGTTGTTTAGCCATATGTCGGGGAGAGTAAGGCATATCATTTTTTAACCACCAAATAATCGTTCCTAGGAAGGCATGGGTAAAGTAAGTTTTGGCAAGTTCAATTTCGACAGAGAAGTTTATTCCGTTTTGAGCCATTTTTTTCTCGTTTTCTTGTACGAAAGATTCAATAATGTCGATGACAGAGTAAATAATCGGTGAGTTGGCATCATGGGCGAGCATTGTTTTGAAAAATGTATGTTTCTCCTCTAAGTATTCGAACACTCGAACGTAAAGTGGATGGGGCTTACTTATGTCGAAGCTAAACTCTTCCTTTTCAATTACAGCCTTCTGTTTAAATTTTTTTAATTCACGAGTTAGATAACTATCTAGCAGATCTTCTTTATCTTCATAGTGAAGATAGAAGGTTGCGCGATTTAATTTTGCCTCTTTGGCTAATGCACTAACTGTAATTTTTTCAAAATCGCTATCTTCCATCAATTTTAAAAGCGCTTCCTCAAAGGCTCTGCGAGTTCTTAGGATACGAGGATCTTTGTTATTTAACAAAATGCTCACCTCTGTCGAAAAATGTATTTATTATTTACAATTTTACCTTATTTGTCATTTATTCGTCAATTATTAGGAATGTGTTTAGGAGAAGCAAGCGCTTATCATTTATACTTTATATATAAGTGGTCATAATAAATGTGTATAAGAAAATCTAACTAGTAAAAGAACAATTAGAATTTAATGTGTAGGAGGGTTTTGTATGGTAGTAAGAAAAGATGTCAAATGGGATCTTGAAACCGATGTCGTTGTCTTAGGTAGCGGTGGTGCTGCGTTAAGTGCGGCGATTTTAGCTGCTGACCAGGATGCAGATGTCGTTATGTTAGAAAAATCAGACCAAATTGGTGGAACTACTGCTTTTTCCGGTGGAATTCCATGGATCCCAATGAACCGTTATATGAAGGAAATTGGAGTCGAGGATTCCTTTGAAGAAGCGAAGAAATATATTACTCATTTAACAGGAAATAAAGAGCCTGATCCAGAGTTAGTCGATGTTTTCATTAATAAAGGTACAGAAATGATCGACTATTTCCATGAAAACACACCTCTACGCTTTAGTGTGCCACGTGGATATGGTGATTATTATGCTGATAACCCAGGGGGAAAAAGAGAGGGACGCTCTTTAGACCCACAACCCTTCTCCTTAAATGAACTCGGTGAAGAGTGGTCAGAAAAAATTCGTCGTAATCCGATTTTCCCACCGTTAACTTTAGAAGAAGGTGGAGCAGCAGATCCGATGGATATCGACTTTAATATCGTCGGAGAGCGTATGGAAAAAAATATTACAACGATGGGTCGTGCTTTAGCGGGAGCACTCTTTAAAGCTGTATTAGATCGTGGTGTGGATGTGCATATTGAGACACCAGGTAGAGAGCTAGTAATGAATGACGACGGTGAAATTATCGGTGTCGTTGCTGAAAAAGATGGAGAAGACTTTTTCATAGGAGCTCGTAAAGGTGTTGTCATTGCGACAGGTGGTTTCGAATGGAATAAAGATTTAGTCGCTTCCTTCTTAAAAGGTCGCGTCACTCATCCTCAATCACCAGCGCATAACGAAGGTGACGGACTCATTATGGCGATGGAAGTAGGAGCAGCTCTTGCAAACATGAGCGAGGCATGGTGGTCACCAGCGTTCGTAGATCCAACGGTAGAGTATGAAGGACGGGTTTATAACTTAATTGATCAGCCTCGTGCCGGTGCAAACTCGATTATCGTTAACAAATTGGGTAAACGTTTTGTAAACGAAGGTTCAACATATATGGATATGCCTAAGGCGTTCTATGAATATGATCAGACGACACAAACGTATCCAAATGAACCTCCAGTATACTTAATTTTCGACCAACAGGTAAAAGATCGTCAACTAATCGCCACGGTCGTACCTGGTGAAGATGCACCAGATTGGCTACCTCAAGCGGATACTATTGAGGAATTAGCTGAGAAAATCGAAATTGATCCAGAACAATTAAAAGAAACGGTAGAACGTTTCAATGAAAATGCTCGTAATTTAGAAGACCCTGATTTCCATAAGGATAAACTATTCTTTGGTCAAATGGGGACAGGCTTCCAAGGAGCTGAAGGAACAATTGGTCCAATCGAAAAAGCTCCATTCTATGCGATGCCAATTTACTTTGGTGCGCTCGGCACGAACGGTGGACCGAAAATTAATGAGCATGGTCAAGTAATTAATGTAAGAGGCAAGGTCATTCCTGGTTTATATGCCGCCGGAAACGCTGCGATGGGTGTTTTAGGACCAGCATATCCAGGAGCCGGTGGAACGATTGGCCCAGCTATGACTTTCGGTTACTTAGCTGGAATTCATGTAGGTAAATCGGAATCAAAAGATATTTAAAAAGATAAAAGTAACGAGGAAGTATTTTTAATACTGTAAGGGAGGCTATATGTGATGCCAGCAGGAACACATTCAGTTGAATTAGATATTAGTATTGATCAAATTTGGGAATTTGTAAGTGATATGGATAAATGGGCACCATTAGTGCCAGGATATATTGAGCACGAAATTATTAACGAAAATCAGTCCACATGGACGTTTAAAGGTGATATCGGTATTATGCAGAAAACAGTAAAACTGCAAATCGATATTACAGAATGGCGTGAGCCGACGTTAGTAACGTTCGACTTAACAGGTCTAAATGAAAACTTTGGCGGTGACGGTTATTTTGAAGCTGAAGATCTCGGCGATAATAAAACAAAAATGACTGGTCACCTAGACATTACGGCTAAAGGTATGATGGGACCGATGATTAACACAATCTTGAAAAACTTCGTCCCTAAAACTGCTGAAGAATTAACAGAGGCCGTTGCAAACAAAATTAAAGAAGTTTATGCCTAAATAGTAAAACAATCCCCCTCTAGACGTAAAGAGAGTCGATGAAGTGTTGCTATTTTCCCACTCTTAAAGGCCACACTCTCTTTTAGAGGGGGTTTTTCAATTTGAACTTTCCCTCAAGTCATTGAAAGATGTCGCTAAATATGAAATAATGTGTTCAGAAAGGTTTTATTGTCGAAATGAAAGTAATAGTGATTAATTAAAGGCAGTAAAAACGTATAGGAATGCTCCTAAATAAGGAGGGGATTTGTGTGGATGTAGCAAAGCTCTCGATGGCAATGAATCAAGCGAATTTAAAACAGCAAGCAAACTTGGCAGTGATGAAAAAAGCGATGAATACAGCAGAAGTGAACGGTAATGCCCTGATTGAAATGTTGCAAAAATCAGCACCCCATCCGAATCTTGGTAATAAGGTAGATGTAAAGGTTTAAATAAACAACAGTTGAGAAAAAAGTAGTGCACCCTTTGAGTGATGTAACTCAAAGGGTGTTTTTTTATTTTATCTTTTTTTATCCTAAAAGTTAATTGATAAAGAGTGTAAAGATTCACATTTTAGTTAAATTTTCATTTATTTACTTTTATTTTTTAAGATTTAACTTTTCTTCACATTAACAATTAGTACAATATGACTAGTTATAGCGTTTTTTTGTGAAGAAAGGATGTGTTTTACCCAGTGAGGAAACTCTTATTAATTTTACTTGCATTTGGAATTATTTTCTCCCTTGGTTGTACTTCTAACGATAAGAAAACTTCTTTACAGAAGGAAGAACGTGTTGAAAATAGTGTGGAACAAGAAGTTAAAGAGGGATACGACAATGACAATAATCAACGTGATGTAAAAGAGAAGAAAAAAACAGAAAAAAAACGTTCAAAACAAACTAAAGAAAAAGATAAAAAGAAGTACGAATCAAGAAGCTCCGATTTTGTAAAGTCAGAGTCTATAAGGGAATCGGAGAAATCAAATACGACGAATAAAGCAACAACTAAACAAAATCCTTCGAAAAAGCAACGAAAGGACACAAAGAAAAAACGATTAAGTAACAAAAACGACAATTACAATCCTAACTTTCAAAGAATTAAAAAGCCTTTACCTCAGAGCAATTCAGAGGAGAGAAAAGAGGCAGTAACGCATGTCGTTTTACACTTTTCGAGTTATGCTTCTGTCGATCCAGCAAATCCTTATCAAGTCGATAAAGTATTTAATTTATTTAAGGAATATGGGGTTTCAGCTCATTATTTAATCGATCGTGACGGTACGATATATGAATTAGTTCCAGAAAGTCGAGTCGCCTATCATGCTGGCCAAGGAACGTTGGAGAAGTTTTCCCATTACAAAGACAAATTAAATCATTATTCAATAGGAATTGAATTGATGGCAATTGGTACTAAAGATGAAATGTTACCGATGATGTCGGAAAATACATATAACAAAATCGATAAAAAACATATCGGCTTTACAGAAGCACAATATGAATCAGTAAGAAAAATATTAAACGATTTAGAAAAACGTTATCCTCATTTTAAGAGAAATCGTGATCATATAGTAGGTCATGATGAATATGCAAAAGGTCGAAAAACAGATCCAGGTTCTTTGTTCAATTGGAGTAAGTTTGGTTTTTAAAATTAGTAAACCTTATGTAATAGTTATATACTACTAAAATTTAATCATAAATTATGAAAAAACTTTGAAAATTAATTGACAACGCTTTCAATTCCTTACAGCATTTAGTAAAATATACTTAAATCGACTTTTTTCGGCACTTTTTACAAAGCTCCTTAAATGTAATTAAAGTTTAAATTTTAAGAAAGCATTAATTGATATCAAAGTAAGAATAATTGTTAAAAGGTTTTACATCTTCCCTTTTTCTTTTTGAAGGGATTTAGGAGGATAAACAATGAAAATAAGAACGAAAATTTTGATCGTGCAAATTATTTTAATTTTACTTGTGGGAGCGGGACTTGGTTTTGTTTCTATTTATAATAGTACAAATGCATTGACCGAACAGCTCGAGGAACAGTTAGTAACTAAAGTTGCGGATAACAAACAATACATAGAAGAGCGTTTTAAACGGAGTTTCACCGAGCTGGAGGCAATTGCACAAAATGACGTTATTCGGAGTATGGAGTTGGATGCACAATTAGATTTTTTAGCCGAGAAAGTAGACGAGCTAGACTATTTAACCTTGGCGGTCGTAACGCCTGATGGAATTGCGCATTATATCGACGGTTCAACGGCAGATTTAGGAGACCGGGATTATATTATAAAAGCTTTTTCGGGCGAGTCGGCAATGTCAGAAGTTATTTTAAGTCGTGCGACTGATGAGTTAGTTATGATGTTTGCAACGCCTATTGAAGATAAAGACCAGGTAGTTGGCGCATTAATTGCCCGTGTCGATGGATTTTATTTAAGTGAAATTGTCGACACCCTTGCTTTTGGTGAGACAGGTTACGGTTTTATTTTAAGTGAGCAAGGAACTTTTCTAGGCCATGAAAATCGCGAGCTCGTCGAAAATCAGGTGAATTATATTGAAGAAGATGGCGAGAACGCTCATATCATTACACATCTTGTCGAAAATGAGAGTGGGAACTTTGATTACTTATATGAAGGGATTCATCGTCATGTCGCTTTCGACCGTTTAGATAATGGGTGGATTTTAACGATTGGCGCTCATGAAAATGAATTCAAATCAAATATTAATCGTTTGCGAGCTTTACTGCTTGCGATTATTGGTGTCGGTAGTATTGTCGGACTTATTATTGCTTATTTCTTTGCTGGTTCGATTAGTCGTCCTATTCAGGAAATTACCGAACATGGTCAAATTGTAGCTCAAGGGGATTTTTCAGTAGAAACAGAGGAACGCTATTTAGAACGTAAGGATGAAGTGGGTGAGTTAGCTCATACATTCCAGACGTTAACTGAAAATATGCGGACGATGTTGTCGCAGGTTAACAACAGTGCCGAACAAGTAGAGCGAGCCGTCAATGAAATGACGATTCGAACAGAGGCTACAGCGACAATAGCGGATGAAACGAATGACTTAGTCGAAGAGGTGAAGCAAGCTTCAGAAATTCAACTTGAATCCGCTAAAGATAGTTCGACTGCGATGCAAGAGATGGCTCAAGGTACCGAACGGGTAGCGATGATTGCTACTGAGGTTTCTGAATCTTCTAGTGAAGTTCATCAACAGACGGAAACGGGTGGTAAGTTACTTGAACGTTCTTTAGCACAGATGCAAGATATTCAAAAAGGAACATTAACGACTTCCGAGACGATTAATTCGTTACAGGAAACTACCGAGCAAATAAACGAAATAACAGAAATTATTACAGACATAGCCGATCAGACGAACTTACTTGCTTTAAACGCGTCGATTGAAGCTGCAAGAGCAGGTGAAGCGGGTTCCGGTTTTGCTGTAGTAGCAGATGAGATTCGTAAATTATCGGAGCAAACAGCATCATCCGCCCTCGATATAAATCAACTTATTGAAAATATTCAAGAGGAGACGAGCGTCGCCGTTGCAACAGTTGATCAAAGTAAAGAAGACGTCGATGAAGGAATGGAATTTATGACACGACTGCGTAATGATTTCCAACAGATGTTCAGCTTCTTAGATGATATTCATCGTCAAATGACCGATTTATCAGCCTTATCTGAACAAATGTCTGCAGGTGCTGAAGAAGTTTCTACAGCTGTTGACGAGACGATGGAGTCGACGACAAATGCTACAGAAGCAATTCAACATGTGACGAATAAAATTGCAGAACAACACGATATGGTCGATGAAATTCAACAGGCGACTAACCAGTTAGAAAAGACAGCCGAATCGCTAAAACGTTCGGTCGAATCCTTCAAAATTTAATAAACTTTAAAAAAATCCCTAAAGCAACGTCTAGAGCGTTACTTTAGGGAATTTTTTGCACGAAGGTTGTTATTAGTGCGTTTTATTTATATCTTTAAAACGTAAGGGAGATTGTAGTATTTATAATAAGAATCTAAAGATAGATAGTAATTCGTTTAGTACTATTTTATACTTTGTTACGGAGAGGAACTTAACCGATCTGTAAGCCACCTCCGCCACCGTCTGCACTATCTCCTTCACGCCACTCGATTTCTAGTTCGAATTGCATTTTTCCGCTACGCTTTTTCTCATATTTAACTTCTAATTCAACTTGTGAGGATGGATTAACTGTATAAGTTTGTCCTCCATGAGTTAATGTAAAGGAACCTTCATTTTTCAACTTAGTCGCAACCGTCTCAAGAAAGGACGCCGCATTTTCCAATGACATTTTTTCTTCATAATCGACAAGTACTTGGGTTGTTTTCTTTTTCTCTGTCATTTACCTCACTCCTCGTATATTATGTTTAGGCATTATTTTTCGCCTATTATTTCTTACTAAATTACTTATTAATATGTCAAAATTCTTGGACGTTCCGTGATGTTCCTAGATAATGGTCTTAGGATCATTTGG
>Ga0079226_10003659_pt1 | contig 11779 bp, 23 predicted proteins | sample Poulit2014_FD_76345 | JGI IMG/M metagenome (GOLD analysis project Ga0079226, IMG submission 76345) | Agricultural soil microbial communities from Georgia to study Nitrogen management - Poultry litter 2014 | ecosystem: Environmental > Terrestrial > Soil > Agricultural land | place: USA: Georgia... | reverse complement strand
GAGGTTACGTACTATCTCCGGGCAATTCTCTAGCCCGTAGTCCTTCACTATAGACGCTACCGTCTTCTTCCTCCGGACACTAAACGCATCAGGCAGCTCTCGCCTCCCTTCCCCCAGCGCGTATTGCCCTGCGGTCTGGGTTTCGAATCTTAGAAAAGTTTCGTCGTCTTCGAACACTCCCATAGCACACGTGCCAAAGTTTCCTAGCTCGCCGTATGCGGTCTGAAGACTGTTGTATAGGTTTGAAATCGAGAACACCCGGTACATAATCTGGGTGCAGGTGAATAACCATTGCTGGACTTCGGGGTCCTTATCGAGGACCACGTCCCCCGATGATAGGCGGAACCACTCCCGCGCTGGAGACGTAATTCCTGACATGAGTCCCGCGGTCAATACTCTAAGGGCGAGTATTGGTGCGTTATTGAAAATCTTGTTGTCTCGACGCTTCCCTTGATTCACATCGCCGAGGTCGTACCTCCCCCGATGAACGAGGAAGTTCTCTGTCAAGTCCCTCCACGTTTCTAAGAAAGACTGTCTCCCCTTCTCCATCGAAGCGACTCGTCTTTCTAGTTTCCTCAAGTCCACGCTATGGCGCATTATCTGGCGCTCCCCAGTAAAGTCTTGCCTGAGCTACCTCGGCTCGCTCCTCCCGTGAGGAGAGTGCCCATTGCCTCTCTCCGCTCGCCCTCTATTGGTGTCTGGTCAGGCAGGCGAGGCGCCTCCGGAGGGAGGGGAGGTGGTTCTGGCGTTTCAATTTTTGGCTTAGGAGTACACATATTCCTTCCTCAAAAGGGCTCATATCTGCGCACTTTAGCAGGTTCGCCTGCGTATGGGAAGAGGTCGTCCTCGTCCTCTGCGTTAAGCTTCAAGAGGTTCACCGCTGTCTTGCTCGCGAACGTCAACAACATAGCGTCCATGTCATCGGGGGACCTCCCGATTCGTTGCTTCATGTGTCGCTTCGATTCCATCAGGAGTCGGTCCTTGCTGTCGAAGGTGAACTCTCTGTTCGTCAAGTCCTCCTCTAGCTCCTCCACGTCAGGAAGCGCTCCGCCCGATTGCATCCACTCTAGTAGCCGTGAACTCATCTCCGAGGTCCTGTCCGCGAACTTCGAATCTTCCTCCGCCCGGTGCCCGAACCCCACGTCAACGACATTGTACCCCAATTGCCTCAGCCGGTCATTGATGGGCCCTCCCATAGAGCCCACGTCCCCGAAGCAGATGTCGGGGCGATGTCGGTCCAGCACCGTTGCAATCATCGCGGCAACTTTCATCGAGTCCCTCGACTTCTCCGCGGGGATTTCATATCGGTCAAACGTCCTCGCGTCTCTCCCCCTGCGGAACTGAATCACGCACTTATCCGAACCTCCCCTCGCGTAGTCGAGACCACACACCAAAGGTTCTCCTCTCAGCCCGAGAGGAACTGGTCTCTTTCTCGCAGCAGAGACCACGTCGGTTGGGAAATACTGGAGGTCCGACGCCCGCGGGAACACGCCCCGAACACGAACGCGGAAGAAGTCCGAGTCTTCCCCGTGCACCTCCGCCCATTCATTCAAGAGCGCCTTGTTAGTCCACCGTACTGTACGGCTGTCTACTTGCTTTGTCCGCCAGCGACTATCTGCGAATTTCTTCTTGAACTCCCCGGTGTTCCTCGTGGGGTTCCCAAACGCGAAGAACATAGGCTCGCCGTCCGTAAGTCCCCCTTCCGCTACCTCCCAGATGACGTCAGGCACCGCAGAGGCCTCGTCAAAAATATAGAACGAGGTGGAGTTCATATTGTGCTGACCCGCGAACGCTTCCGAGTTCTCCTCTCGACACGTCACCGCGTCCACTCGCCACGTCTCATTGTACGCGGGGTGGTACAAGCTCAAAGACCCCTTACCTGAGTTCAGCTCAAACCAATGCCCCACTATGCACCGGTTCTTCCACTTCGCTAATTCACCCCATGTCTTGGTCCGCAACTGGTCCCCGGTATTCGCCGTCACCGTGCCCTTCGCGTGGGGCCGGGTGGACATGATGAAGAGTATCAGAATCGCCACCAACGCAGACTTCCCGATACCGTGCCCCGAAGATACTGCTGAGCGGATGGGGACTACTGGGTCTACGCCGTTAAACGCCCGGTCTTTTATCGCCTCCCCCAGCGCTCGGAGTTCTTCCTCTTGCCACGGGTCAAGCCCGTCAATCCCCGCCAGCTCCCCGTGCCCCCAGTCGAATGCCCAGTACGCCCACGACACTGGGTCGTCGTAGTACATGGCGCACCTTCTCTGGAGTTCCTGCTCAATCGACTCAATGTCTCTCGCGTCCATTCACCACCTCATAGAAAAGAAATCTGTGGAGTAGCCTCTTCGAACTCCGCCTCAACCACCTCGCCGGTGTTCCGCAGTCGGGCTCTCTCCCGTCCCCGTATGAGACGCTCTGCTAACTCCTCCCCCACTTTGAGCTCTACCTTATCCGCCGCGAATGCGTCCACCACTGCCATCTTCCCTATGAGCTCCAGCGCCTTGTTACTCGCAGACAAGTTCCCCATCTGCCGCGCCAGCTTATGGTTATCCACCATCTCATAGAGAAGCCACTCCGCCGTGATGTCGGAGGCCGCCATCCGCCTCTGCAACACCAGATTGACAGCCCGCTTGACATCTACCTGTGAGAGAAGTCTCTGTCCTTGGGACACGTCCAGCCCGCACCGCTCGGCGGCGAGTCCCGGGTTGAAGTCTTTGGTGTACTCAATCACGAACGCTGCTTGACCTACATTCAGGTTCCGTAGCTCAGGGATTGAGATGTAATCTTTAACGCTCATGGGTTCTCTCGGTCATGGGTCTTATTCACTCCCCTCGAAGTATAGCACGATTCTGGGTTTCTAAAATAATTTTAGGTCCACAATTTTTTCTGAACAGAATTTCCATTTCCCTTTTCAGATTTGGTTCCCCAGACTCGAGGCTCACGGATGAGTGTGGCACAACTGTTTTCGGTTTTCGGGAAAATTGTACAGGGCTTCCCCTCCTCCCTAGGCCCCCCTCGAACCTAGGGCCCCGCCCCCCTCGTTCGCGCACAGAAAACCCCCAGCGAAATCAATGGCTTAGCCCACGGCGCCCGCTCAGCCGCCCCGCCAGACCCCAATGGAATCAATGACTTAGCACGCGGTGGCCACACATTCCCACCATCGCGGCCCCCGTGGTATCAATGGCTTAGCCCACGGTGACCACGTGGTCATGCCATCGCGCCCCAATGAAATCAATGACTTAGCCCACGGTGACCGCGGGGCCACGTCATCGCGGCCCCATGGAATCAATGACTTAGCGCGGCCCCGCCCCGCTTTCACCCGAGAGAATGCCGGCACGCGGGGCCCGCGGTCCTTACACGTTCCCGTGTCACGAATTCGTGCAAACACGTTCCCGTGTCACGAATTCGTGCAAACACGTTCCCGTGTCACGTTCCCGTGTAATTGTGGTCACGTGTGGCCAAGGCGTGACCACAGTGCTGACCGGCTAAGAAGTCCAGTCCATGCGGCCTACAGCGAAGTGTGGTCAAAGGTCACCGGTTTTCACCGTATCGATATCTTTATAAAATCAAAAAAATATTTATATAACAGCTATACTATTCTTATATTATTACTATTCTTATTGTATCCTATCGCCCCAAGCCCAGGGTTCATGCGGCCTACAGCCGGTCAGCACTGTGGTCACCCGCTGACCACAAAAACCGATAGCTTTATCCTATGACACCTAAGTCATTGGTTTCGTTGTGTTTATTCTGAGTCTCGAATTCGAGTCCACTAAAAGCGTTGGCCACACCACCGGCCACCGGCCCCAAACCGTGGCCACACTTACACGAAACCGCGCCCCATTCCCGTGTAAGCACCCAAAACCGTGTTTCGTGACTGGCCGGTCACAGATATGTGTTGACACCCAAGTCATCGGGCTTTATGGTTGCGGTCAGACACCAAAAAACATGAGGGCAATAACATGAAAACAAGTAAAACAATCGCAAAAGTAAAAAACATAGGCTTAGCACGAGTAAACATAGGCTTAGCACACCCACACGGCGGCTTTATATCGGTGGGCAAGGCGCTTTCAGCACTTATACGCATAGGGTACCTTGCGCTGTCGTTCCGCATAGAAGTTAGCCGCACCGAACCCACGGTGGTTGCAACGGTTAAGGGCCTACCTTCCGCACGGGAACTGTACCGGTTAAGCGTACTATGCGAGCAAGAGGCGGTGGCAGCGTTCGACGGTGTGACTGGCTTACTAGAAGGCCCTGAAGCGCACAAGTGGGGTGAATTCAACTTAGACTATTTCATTCAGTAAGAGGTAATACAGCCATGAATAATGCAATCAATTTTACAACGTTCCACCACCCCACGCGCGGCCCGCGGTCATACGTCGCGCGAGAGGTGTACTACAACGGTCTCACCGGTACTTATTGCACGGCCCTAGGCAACTATGCCGCCTATTTTGACGGGCGCAAAGGACTACGCACGGTGAAAGCTGAAGCGGCGGCCGTAATGGAACGCCGCGGGCTTATCGGGCTCGCGGTGTGGCATAGCCATGAAACACACATTGCGGGCTTCAAGCCGCTTTTTGTGGCCCTGAAGGCTGAAGCGCCAAAAGCGCCGTTCGGGGAATTATGACCGGCCAGTCACGATTATATGTTGACACCCAAGTCAACGGGCCCTATGGTGGGCCCACGTACAACGAAAACCATGAGGAATAAGACCATGAAAACAAGTAAAATCACTTTCACCGTAACACCGCTCGCGTTTAACCCCGTGCACGGCCGCCTATGGCCAATGCCGGCCTACTCGAGAGAGTTACGCGCCACCAGCCTTGCTGAAGCCATACGGCACGCCAAGGCCGGCCTATCGCAGTGGCGGGACCGCGGCGAAACAATGGCCGCGACGTCGTGCGAAGCTTTCACGGTGGAATACGCGGGCGTAGGCGGCACGCAAACGGTTGAGGTAAGTCTCACATAATAGCGCCCAAGTAGCAGGGCCTTCTAAGAGGGCCTTGCAGCTTGGACACTAGAAAAAAGAGGGCAACAACATGGACACGATAACAGTAATTCCACGGCACGAGAGCCTATGGCTAAGCAAGGGCGCGTTCCCGTACTTCCCGCCAAGCCACAAGCACGTTGTGTTCTGCGCTATCGCGACACCAACGGGCCGTGTAAGCAAGCATTGGGCGGCGTTCTACTTCCTTAATGACGTCTCGGAACTGTACGCAAAGGCTAAGGTAGAACAATGGCTGGGCACCCAAGTGGCAAATAAATTGGCACGCCTACCCCGCGGGTACTCGGTGCTGGAACTAGTAGAAATAACGGGGGGCCACCTACTTGCGGGCGCCACGTTCGAAAAACCAACTAAAAGCAATTAAGAGGGTAAAACCATGAGAAAAATCGAGCTGAAAGTAATTGACGCGGTCCTAGGTGGCTATGACGCAAACCTAGGGAACACTGAAGTCACCCACGCCAACGGCGTGGCATCGGTAAGGCTATTCGGCCACCTCATCGCAGAGTACGTAACACGGCACGGCGACGAGCACCGCGGGGCCCTACGGGTATGGCACGCGGGGTACCCCACGCGCACCACCGCCAGCAGAATCAACGCGCTGGTTAAGGGCCTCACCGGTGTAAACCATAACGCTATGACCGTACGCAAGGGCGAGCCGTTGTTTGAAGGAACTCCGTTCGAGACGGTCATGGAAGTGCGCGTAACGCTCGCAGACACGTACGGCGACACGTTCTCTTTCAAGCCACTAAACCAATAAGGGGTAACACCATGAGCAAATACATTACGCGCGTTCAACGCTCCACGCCCACCAGCCCTTGGAGCGCCGAGAGCACCTTAAGATTCAAGCGAGAGGGCGGGAAACGGGTGGTGTTAGAGCTCAAAGCTCGCACCACAAAACACCATAGCGGGGCATTCATGCACCACATGGTCACCGCATCCCACGTGGTGGACGCAGAGGGCGGGTACGAGACCCACCGCCACGTCGTGGGCGAGGACCTTGCGCAAAGCGTCGCGCTGGGTGGCGACGTGCCCAAGCGCCTCACCCGCAAAGCGGTGGAGCGCATACACCTTGCGGCCATGGAGCGCCTACCAGAAGAGGCGGCATTGAAGGCGGTAAGGGCGTTCTATAAGGACGTATACCCTGACCTGACCCTAGCATAGGAGGTAAACCATGAACACATTCATCATATTTAACACTAGCAACTATGACACGTTGAGCGACGCGCTGGCCGATGGCGCGGGTAAGGTAATACACGCACCATTGGACCTTGCCGGACTCCAAACACTATTGGACGACGTGACCGAGTACTGCTGTTCAATTCACTTCGAAGCGGTGCCGGTACGCGGGCAAGTAGCACGCCAACTGGCACGCGGGCATCATGTAGCACGCCATCTGGCACGCGGGCATGTAGCACGCCAACTGGTACCAAAAGAAACCGACGAGTAAGGGGAACGATATGATAGCCATCATTACACCCGTGGGCCCTGAGGGCCCCGTACTAGGACAACAAAAAGCAATCGAAGGCGAAAGCCTAGGGGACCTACTTCAGCAGGCCGCCGAGCACGTGGAGGCGCTGAAGGCCATGGACCCCGAGCTAGCGGCGGTGGGGGCCGACGTCTCTTATCACGCGATAGGCGGCCCCGCGGTATTTAGATTGAGAGGTGAAAGACTATGATGCTATTAAACGAAAAAACGCTAAGGTTCGGCTCGAAGGAACACGCAAAACTCAGCGGGCTTACTGCGGTGGAGGCGGCGGCCTTCCATGGTGTGGAGGTGCGCACGGAACGCGCGGGCGATGCTTGGATTGCTAGGTTTTCATGGGCGGGGGAAGGTCCCCCATCATGGTACGGCAGGGACGAGGTGACGCGGGAACTACCGGCCCGCTACACGGCGGGCACCAATGAGGCCGACGTGAAAGAGGCGGCGGCCATGGCGTTGAATGAATTAGTCCCCGTGCGCCGTCTACCCAAAATAGGCACGGTGCTGACCGTACGCTATGACGATAAAAACAGGGCTTGGGTCCCCGTGATATATGGCCAGTTCTGGGTGAACAAGGGCCCGCATTCCCCTGAGTTCTGTATCTGTGCTGATTCCTTCGGGCCAAGCACGGCGATGGACACCCGAGAGGTGACCACGTGGGCTGTGCAAAAGCTAGGATTCGACGAGGCACCCGAGGGATTCTAGGCTATTTTTTAATCAAAAATAAGGAGAAAAACCTGATGAAAAGCATAACTAGGAAGGGCAGAAAATTTGACTACGAGCGGGGCATAGCGTACGCGGTCATCATGCTCGCAAGCGCATCTCACCGGCGCGCTGAGGCCGACCGGCTTGAGTCCAAGCTGGGTGGCATGGGGTACGATAGCGAGAGCTCAAAACAGTTCGATGACGGCATTCGGGACTACCTGAGAATGGCGGCGAACGCACGCAAGGACTACACCCCCACCCTTGCTGACATCGACTGGGCCGCTGGAATTTTGGAGGAAGAGAGCCAGCAGCTCGCGCGGACATTGAAGCGGGGCCTATGGGCAAGCACGGCGGCGCTGGTCGCGGTCGCGCTGACCATGGTTTTCTTAATCGTGACTGGGTAGTCACAAATAGACGTTGACAGGGAAGTCAATGTGCCACATAGTTGGCGAACCAACGCAGCAACGAGAGGATACAAGAATGGACGCGAAAGGCATTGAGTCGAATGAACAGGAACTCCAGAGAAGGAGAGCGAAGTGCTACGACGACCCCGTGGCGTGGGCGTACTGGGCGTTCGACTGGCTTGCCCCTTGGCAGGAGGAAGAGCTCCGAGCGCAGGGGGAGGCGAACCAACGCAGCAACGAGAGGACTTGAGAATGAAAACGAGAGAGGAAGTGCTACTGGCCCGCATCCGCGAGTTAGAAGACGAAGTTCGGTCGCTAACTAAGGAGCGAGAGCAGGTAGCTCAGATTGGGTACGCAATATCTTCTGCCCTACTAGGAGTCATAGGAGCGGTGGAAAGAGAGCTAGGGGTGGACGTCGGCAAGACCATTATCGTAATCGCAGGTGAGGCCACTACCATTGATGAGTTAAGAGAAGAAGGAGGAGCACATGAGCTCGAAGTCACCATACATTAAGCTCACGAAGCAAGTGTTACGAAAAGTAGCACTCGCTTTCGTGGACGGGGAGACGCTGGTACGCGGTCCCCTCATAGTCGCCCAAATTGATGGCGAGGTCCAGTTGAGGTCTTACGGTGAAATCATCATGCGTAAGACGGGGATTCACCTCTATGCGGGGGTGGGCACTGACCCTGTACTAAGGTCGCACAACGTGGAGGTAATCGAGGAGGTCCTGTCGTTCTATGGCTGCTACATTCACACCGACGAGACAGATGGCGAGTATTCCCTGTGCACTCACCACCAAGTGGCCGAGACAGCGGACGGGTTTGAGGTCGGAATATGGGTTCTCCACCAAAAACCTCACATCCTTCCAGTGTTTGCGGCCTACCCTCATTTTACGGTGGTGGACCGCGCAGGCACTTACCGAAAAGGCCCCGTGCCCCAGAGACCTGAAAACAGCGTTTTCTGGGGGGACGTAGAAGAGCCCACAATCGAAGTGACGGTGGGGCTATTGACCCCGACTGGTCGCCCTAGCAAATCAGGTAAAGGGCTTTCAGCCCACGTGACGGCGAGCGACCCCCGAGTGCAGTGGCTCTCTCGAGGTTCGGTGACGCTGCTCCTACTTAACCAGATTGCGTGGGCGGCGTCTTCAGACCCGATAATCAGGAAGAGCCTGCATGACCTAAGGAGAGCAGGGCGAAAGTTAAACACCATAGTGGCGAGGGAGGAGTACGCATGGCCATGTTAGAAGAAGCGACAATCATTGTGACAGGTGCGAGCCGCTTTGAGGTGACAGCTCGAGCGGGATGGCAGATGAAGCGCGCAGAGCAGGCGGGGTGGATAGTGAGCACCGTCACTTACGAGAAAGTAAAGAGCATTGGAGTGCCCGACTGGAGAGCGCTAATAGAGGTGGAGAAGCACCGCCTAAAGGAGTTCAGGGTCACGGCGGGGAAGCCGAGGGAAGCGAAACGCTGGTACCCAGACTTCAAGGAGGGAGAGTTGATTCTTGCCCCCACGAAAGAAGACGCACAGGCGCTGATTGACGAGAGATGTCTCGAGGCACAGACATACCTAGACCCCGCGTTCGATGAGCACGGGCCACGGGTAGTAGGAGAAGAAGGATGAGAGCATTGATAGGGTTTATTTTTATAGCCGTGGCCTCAATCGCAATTGGGGTCGCCCTCGCGGGCGGCATCAGAGACAAGGTAGGCCTATTGGAAGAAGCATGGGCGGGCGTTGTGACTAAAGAGACTGGGAAGGGAAATTCTGAGCCCCCAGCCGCCGAGAGAAGCGACGCCGTCCGAGTCGCGAGGGAGTGCCTCGCTACGAAAGGGGCAGTGACTGAGACTTTTCACGACCGCAAGGGCAATCTGACAAAAGTGACGTGCACCGCGCGGGTGAAGAAGGAGAACTGAGATGGTCAAAGGGAAGAGGATAGTGGTTTGGTTTAGCTGTGGGGCCGCGAGCGCCGTTGCGGCAAAATTGACGTTGGAAAAATATGGAGAAGGGAATGAGGTGAGAGTGGTCAACCAGCCTATCGCGGAAGAGCACCCAGATAACCGAAGATTCTTAGAAGATGTTTCTAAATGGTTAGGTCAGGAGATAGAAATATCCCTGAATCCAAAATACCCTGACGCCTCTTGCGTAGAAGTGTGGGAGGACCGGAAGTTCATGAGCAGTCCACATGGAGCGCCGTGCACTTTAGAGTTGAAGAAGAACGCCAGAATTGAGTGGGAGAAGGAGAACTCCCCGGACTTCCATGTTCTGGGGTTCACCAAAGAAGAACAGTCGCGGTCGGAGAGGTTCAGGAGGTTTGAGAGAGAGAACCTTCTTGAGGTCCTCATCGAAGAAGGACTCACTAAACAAGATTGCTTCGACAAAATCGAAGAGGCGGGGATAGAGCTGCCTGAAATCTACAAAAAAGGGTTCCCCAACGCTAACTGTATCGGGTGCGTCAAGGCATCCAGCCCCACTTACTGGAATTTGGTAAGGGAGAAATTCCCTGAAGAATTTGAAGCGAGAGCCTCCCAGTCGAGGAGGATAGGGGCTCGGTTAGTGAGGGTTAAAGGGGAGAGAATTTTCTTAGACGAACTGGACCCGGAGGCGAAGGGGATGCCCTTGAAAAAGTTCGAAATCGACTGCGGGATTTTTTGCGAAGAAAAGGAGGGATAGTCGTGGAGAAATTCATAGTGCAATGGTCTGAGCTGGGAAGCACCAAGTGGCATTCCATAGGAGCGTACACCCGAGTAGAGGATGCGATTAAAGAGGCCTCTGAGTTCATAGCTAAACGGGTGTATCTGAGAATCCAAAGCGCGGTGAGAGTGCGCGTAGGGGTAGACGGAACTTACGCGACTGTGTTCAGAGCGTCGTCGCGGCTCCCCCTCGGGTACCTAGAGTACATTCGGAAAGCGAGTCTGTCGGGGCCCAAGTGCAGGCATATCGAGGAAGGCGACGAGGTGTACTGCGTGGAGTGCGCGCGACGCTGGGGTGTCACTGAGAAAATCGAATGCGGAGAGGGGCAGGCCAAGAAAGTATGCTACCAATGCGATTCGAAGGTGCACTACCTGTTCGACGACGGGCGGTGCGGGAAGTGCACTAGGCTCTCACCAGAAGAAGTGAAAGGAGAAGAGGAGAATTTGTCATGAAAATCAAAGGGCTATATAAGTACAAGGAGCACGTACCTCGGCTTCTTGCTAAGTTCATTGAGTCTACGTTCGAGACTCAGGACAGGAGCGCTGTTCAAAAAGTGCTCTATGTTTCGCACCGAGATACCTACCAAGAGTACCTAAGAGCGAGGACCGCCGCAGCGAGGCTACTCTACCTCTGCGGGCGAGAGTTCCAAGAGAACGTGGCGACAGTGTACAGTAGTGACTGGCTTTACGATAAATCACGGTGGGACTCGTGGCTGAGGGCGCTCCCCATCCCCGTGGAAGGACTACGACCCGCGATAGTGATTGATGGCGGGTCCCACATCCCCCTAGAGCAACTGATGAGCTATGGGGGAGGGGTGATTGTGCTCTTCAGCCACCCGCACTCCATGCCAGTGTGGGAGGTTGACTCAATTTCACTAGAAGCATTGGAGGACGCGCTCAAAGGGATGGAACGAGACGTCATCACCCGTGGGAGAGAAGCGGAAGCGGCGAGTTTCAGGGCGAGGTTCCGCTTGTTCTGGGAAGCCGAACGGAAAATAGAACGGGACCTCGCACTTCCTCTTAGTATGTATAAGGAAATCATGCACCAAGAGATGGAGGAACAGGGGGCGCAGGGCTAAATCGCAGAGGTCGTTGAATAAAAGGCAACACGAGAGTATTGTAGGGGGTCCCCTGAGGCCCCTTTGAAGGAGAAAAAAGATGTCTGCATTGTTGAAGATTTTCGAAGCAAACGGAGACTCATACCGAGCGGCCGCTGCTCGCCTCGGCTACGACCAAGGCTATTTGCATCGGATATGTAATGGAGCGCCCCTCTCTGCGAAGCTGGCGATGAGAGTGAACGAGGTGTACGACCTCACCGAAAAACAAAAAGTTGCCCTGTTTCGAGAGATAAAAACCATCAGCAACCTTGATGAAAATTTGATGGCCTCTCTCGGCGAAAGATTTGCTGAGCTAGTTTAGCCGGAGAGCGCCATGCAAGTAGATAACGCTACGTTTTTACGGGCCATCTTCGGGGGGCAAGCCCGCCGGGCTCACGTCACCT
>Ga0079226_10003658_pt1 | contig 11781 bp, 16 predicted proteins | sample Poulit2014_FD_76345 | JGI IMG/M metagenome (GOLD analysis project Ga0079226, IMG submission 76345) | Agricultural soil microbial communities from Georgia to study Nitrogen management - Poultry litter 2014 | ecosystem: Environmental > Terrestrial > Soil > Agricultural land | place: USA: Georgia... | reverse complement strand
TGGTTAAAGCGTTTTCGGTTGGCATATTGAGGTTATAGAGGTACTGCCCTCCGATAAATTTGTCTATATCTCTGCCAAGATGTAGGTATTCCTTGCGTATTTTTTCACCCATTTCATACGCACCATTAAGTGAGTGATATAGGTTAGCAATAATGCGGATGGCTTCTTCGTCTGCTTCGGCTTCTGCAAGGGGGTGTTGTTGTTTTGTTAGTTCTTTCGCCCTGCGTTCGCACTCGATGAAGTATTTGCGAACTTGTCGCCCTTTTTCGTTGCGTTCGACCATTGCGAGTTCTTTGCCCATATCAAGGGTGATGTGATATTCCTTGCGTGGTCTGCCGTTAGTGCGTTCTGTTACGATGATGTAGTCTTCGTTTTGGGTGAAGCCGTAGTCTGAAATTCGGTCAGAAATCCAATTTCCAAACTGTGTTTTTGCTTCTAGAAATTGATGTAGATCACGAGCATTACAAAGTTGTAAAGGTTGATTTGCAATTTGACCGTTGAAAACGGCAACTAAATTTGAATTAGTCATTTGTTTATCCTTGTAGTAAATTTTTAAAACTCACCACAAACAAACGCCAATTTGTTGGTGGTGAACTGTTCAAGGTTGGCGTACCGTCCTACAAGGTAACGGCGATCTTTCGATCCCTCAAACAGCCCACCGTTGGACTTTTTAAGAAATTTCTTAAAAAGGTTGATTTGCTGTTTTCAGCTATAAAAAAAGTCGCTTGGGGCGACTATCTTTTTCACTGCCCTTGTAGAATATTCAGTACGCCAATACTGACTTTCAGATTTTGCTGAAAGTGGTTATATCCTAAATCAAAGGGCGGTGGTTGTCAAATAAAAAATATATTTAAAACTATAAAAATAGTTTGTATTTGGTTGTAGTTTTAACTATAATGATTTCATCAAGTGAGGGGCTTGATACAAGAAACCCCAGCTTGTGGAAACAGGGGCAACTCGGAGTAAGAATGATGAAATCCGTACAAATCATCATAATCTTATTAGTGTTGATGTTGGTAAGCCTGCCAGCTTACTAAACACTAATTCAGCGGGGGATATGTGAGAGTGTCCCCCAATGACTCCAACTATAACAACTCAAAACTTAAAAATCAACAGGAACTCAATATGGCAATGACAAAAAAAGAAATCCAAGACCGGTCAGATAAAAAACGCGGCGTGCGGATGGTTGGCTTTAAGCTGAAAGAAGAAACCATTTCACGCTTAGCAGAATTAAGCGAACGCACCGGGAAATCCAAAACCGCCCTAATTGAAGAGATGATTTGGAATTATTAATTTACCGTTGTTTTAATCCGAAGTAGGGCGGTGTCAATAAAATCCAACTTAGTGAAGCCCCTTAATTTCGTGTTAGAATAAATGTGTTCAAATACCTATCCATTAACAATCCAAAAAGGAGCTTCCTATGTGGGATTCATTATCCAAAATAATCATTCATATCATTGATAAGGTTTCATTTACGAGAATGTTCTTTTTTGTTTTCATTTTTAGCGTAGCGTGGTTTCTTATTCCTTATGAAAACTTAGCGTCTTACCTTGTGCCACGTATGTTGCCAATTTGGCTTTATTGGGGCATTTTATTTGTAGTTTCATCTGGAATTTTTCTTTTAGGAAAATGGTTATTTGTTGATGCGTTTAAACATTTTAAGCGATGGCGTGCATTTCGCCATTGGGAGAGGGTTTATGCAACGCTCTCGGAAGAAGAATTGTGTATTGTAAAAGAGTTAGTCAGTCAGGATTATGCACCATTAGAATTAAGTCATCATCAAGCATTTCCTTTAGTGACTAAAGGAATTATTCAGGTGAAAATTTTTCATCCGATGTTTAATTCTTACTTATTAACTCCGTCCTTTCGGTGGTTTATTTTTAGCAAATATCAAAAAGAAATCATTAAATAAAAGCCTAGAACAACTAGGCTTTGTAATAAAAATTATCTAAAAACTGTCTTTCCCATATCTCAGCTGCTCTATCACATTCTCGTGGATCAAAATCATCGTCATCGCCGTCATATTCTTGATCATCGTGGTTAAGGGCTAGATCTTCATCACTATCATATTTCAAAGCGTTCATTGTGTTTCTCCTTTCTCTTTTCTTTTTAAAATCAACTCGTTAAATTGGCTTTAAAAAAAGCCCTCGTGGGTGGAGGGCAAAGGTAATGTCGTTATATGGATAAGAAACGCACTCAAGGCTAGGTAGTGCAAACACATTGAGGATAGTTGCCTTAAATGCGTTTCCTAATGCCTACTTACCGCCTTTCAGAATACAACATATTATGCTGATAATATGCCATTAACTAAGTAGGCATTAGATAACGGTTCGTGGGCTTGTTCGCCTGTTTCCCCAACCGTTGTAGCAACTATTTCTAGTCGTGGTTTTCCACTCAAGCAAGTAAGCAGTGCTGCCCTTGATTCTAGGCTCACCTCTCTTAGAGCCAATAGACACAGTTTTCTGCTCGGGGGTTACCTCACTTAATGCAGTGAGTGACTTACAAGCCATTGCCACGCCAATCTGTTAAAGAACAATGAGATGTTTATCTCGTTTTGATGCGGTTATATTACCTACGGTTTTATTTATTGTAAATACCGCAAGTTATATAAAAATAAATTATTTGCGGTAACTTTTTATAAGTATTTGAGTTTTAAGGAAATAAAAATTTTGGAAAGGAGTTTAATTGCTTAATTTTTAAGCAAGTTGATGTTGTTGAATGAAGCCGTCCGCGCAAAATGAGAAACGCATCCACATAATTTGAGAAAATTTTTTCCCACGTTATGTGGATTTTTTATGCTATTTAAACGCCATTTAAACTGATAAATTTCTTTTTTTTCAAGTAATTATAAATTGATATTCAGTTTGTTATTTTGTGTTAATTAAGATAAGCGAACTATTTCGTGGTGCCACGAAAATGGTTAAGCAAGGCGAGATGATTTATCTAACGGATTGAAATGATTGCGGTTTATGGCTTTAAGCACGATTTGAATGGGAATAAGCAAGATTTGGGGAAAAGAAAACCGCCGAGGGGCGGTTATATAATAAGATTATCGCTGTAAATAATAACTTCGGTTGCTTTTATTTTTTTATTGGCCGAATAGTTCAATGTATATTCTCCTTGTCGATATGATTTATAGATTTCTTTGATATTTGGATGGTTATCATACGAAACCAACCAAGGTGTTTTTATGTTGGCCAACTTTTTTTGAATTGCTACATGATCTTTGTGTTGGTAAAAATTTCGATAGAGCCCTTGTCCTTTTTCATAATATGGTGGGTCTAAATAGATTAGAGAGTTTGATGGAATAAGACTATCAAGTGTAGGTAACCAAGTTTCTGCATCAAAATTGGTTATATGAATATGTTTGGCCATATTACCAACTCGCTCAATACGCTTAATTAAATCAGACTTATTAAATCGACAATCTAGTTTATATTGGCCAGATTGCTCTTTTCCTCCTATTACACCGCCTTTAAGAATACCTGAGCGATTTGTTCTATTTAAAAAGAAAGCCGCAAAACCATGTTCTAAGGGAGATATATCAGTTTGTTTAAGTATGCCTTTTTGTTTATGCCATTCTTCAATAGTTATATTTGTATCATTGATTAAGCGAATAAAATCATCTGTTTGTTCTACAATAGATTTCCAAAAATGATAGATGGCCAAGTCTAAATCATTGATATGAATATCTGTGCAATAACCATTAAATAGCAAATCTAAAGCGACACCAGCACCACCAGCATAAGGCTCTACATAGTGTCCATTAAGATTATTTTTTTCAATAATTTGTTTGATAACTGGGGCAAATTTAGCTTTACCTCCAGGGTAGCGTAATGGGGTATTTTTCATTTTTCGCTCCTTAATGTAAGGGCATTGTATTCAGTTTTTTAATGTTTGGCCATCACTTTTTTATTACCCCTAAATTTAGTAATTTTTCTGATACTTCATTAATAAATTGTTGTTTTAATTTTAATCCCTCATCATCTTTATCAAAGTAATATTTAAATGGGTTATTGGATTTACAAATATTTCTAATAGTAGGATTTTTAAATAAGTCTTTAAAAATTTCCCTTACTTTTTTTCCTGGTTTTTCTTTTATTATCTGATTCTTTCTGTATTGATCGACTTTACACTCAAATTCGTTAATATTTATAGGTGTAGCAGGGATAGACAATTTAGTATACACTTCTTGGGCGTTACTGCTAAAAATAGATTTAGTAAACATAGACTGATTTTTCCAGTATGGTGAGTCTTCTGGTAAGTTATGTAGAATTAGAAATAATAATTGATCTGGTGGTAATGATGTTGGTAGAGCTATTGCGTTTGGATGTTTAACTTTGTTGATTGTCATTTTTTCTAATTTCTCTTTGTTAGGCCTTAAATCACCATCTAAAATAATAAGTGTATTATTTTTAATGTGTGGGACTTTCTCTATCAGAGTTAAATAGTGTTTACAACCAAAGCCTTTTATAAAGTCTATTTTTAGGTGTTTTTTAAGATTATTCCGATATAAAAGAGTATTAAGTAATAGTTTTGCTTCTTCATCTTCAACATAACAGTCAATCCTTTTAGTAGATGTAATTTTTTTACTTGCAGGTATTATATGACCCGATATATCTGCCTCAATTTGCTCCCATTCCCAATCTACTACCTCTATTTTTCCATAAGAATTTGTTAAGTATAAAAGTCTATTTCTCTCTTGATTAAGCTCTAATACGCTTCTCATTAATATTGGTGAGTGGGATGTCATTATAATCTGAATATTATATGTACTGGCGTATTCATTAAATACTTTTAATAATTCTAGTTGAGCTGCAGGAAAAAGACTATTTTCAATTTCATCTATCAGTAATATACCACCTTGGTATGATGCTCCTATTTCATTTGCTAATTTTTTAAATGATAATAAAGCTATGATTATTTGCCCTACGTTATCTTCACCTACAGAAACAGAGTTTTCATCATAATTTTTTCCGTGTGCAACGGTAGATTTCAGAAGTTTAGATTCTGTAGATGCAATATTCGATGATGAATGATGATGGACTTTTAGCAAAATTCGATTTGATAATTTAATAAATTCGTCTCTATTTTTATCATCTTCGAAATAATCAAAGCTAATTTTTTTAGTCTGCCTTTCTACAATTGGTAAGAGTCTTTTTAAACCAAGAAAAATAACTGGGTGAGTTATTTTTCTATCTTGCTTTTCATTTTCTGAATTTTTATATCTTACAACAACTCGCTGTCTATCTTGCTTTGTATAATCTCCCATTTCTTGCGTAAAGTAGATATCTTTTTGACTTTCTTTATCAAAAACAATTCCCTCTAAATCCATTGAGTGTGGCGGATCATAAACTTCAGACAATTTGAAGTGCTCACTAAATTTAGAAATGAACGAACTTCCCCAAATCGTCTTATTATTGATAACTTGATCTGTTACATAATTTTTTTCAAAATTAAAAGTATGAGCAATTATTCCTAATATAGTTGACTTTGATGTGGCATTTTTACCTGAAATTAATGTGATTCTCTCTGCTATAGGAATTGTTATATCATCTAACCCCCTAAACTTCTTAATTTTTATTTCTTTAAGATAAGTTTTAGATACGGAGTTTTTCATAGGTAACCTCTTTAATAATTACGTATGTGTATTTGGAAATATAATAAACTACCCAATAAAATTCAGCTTTTGGCTTTGGTGAACGATCACTTTCCCTTGAATAAAGAGCTGGCTTTCATCGTTAATTTCCCATTCTCGGTAGGTTGGGTTATCGGATAACACCAGAAATTTTTCGCCGGCACGTTGTAGGCGTTTGACATATAACGAGTTTTTATAGTTGAAGATATAAACGCCATCGCCTTCAAAGGTTTGGGTGTTGATGTCAACAAAGATCATATCGCCGGAGTTGAAAGTGGGTGCCATTGAGTCGCCTTTGATGTTGATCACACGTAACCCTTCCGGATTAATGCCTCTAAAAAGGGTGTAATATTGTTCCGGCACGTAATATAGGCGGCTTACCACTTCGACTAAATCACCCACTGAGCCGTTGCCGGCACTGGCTTCAACATTTAGCACATCAATGATAATTTTTTCTCCTTCATTTTTTGTGGATGCCAATAATGCAATCTCTTCTTTATCAATGGTTTTCGCCATTTCTGCGATCTCAATGGCTAATCTCTCACTAAATGTGCTGACAGTAACTTTCAATAGTTTTGCGAATTTGGTTGCGATATAGGCGTTTAGTGCGTTGATGCCATTAAGATAATGATTTATCGCGCTTTGGCTCATACCGAAATATTCTGCAACTTCTGCTTGGCTTAAATTTAATTCTGCTTTTTTTTGTTCAAAAATTTTTTTCAGTTCTGCACATTCGTTTTTTTGTTCTTCTGTAAGTGCTTTTTTCTTAGTTGACATAGACATAGATACCTCTTTTTTTAGTAATCCTATAACCGTTGGTTATAAAAGTAAAACAACCGCTAGTATTTACAAATAGATTATTTGCGGTAATATATGACTTATTTATCTCTAGCGAGGTTTTATGAAACGAATTTCATTATCTGAATATGCAGGTAAGCACGGTCAGGGGAAAACAGCTAAAGATTTAAATGTAACTCAGGCTGCAATTAGTAAAGCAATACAAGCACAGAGAAATATTTATTTGTTTGTTGATAAGAAAGGTAATGCAGTTCGAGGGGAAGAGTTGCGTCCTTTTCCGCATCAACAAAGTTAATGTAATTAAAAGGAGCTGCAATGGCACGCAATGAATTAAGCAAATCTGCAATGAGAATTGAGGATTTAATCAGAAGAAAATCTGTTGAGAGAACAGATAAAGAAATCGCAGAAAGTATTGGGGTGGATCCAAGCACACTTTGTCGCTTCAAAGCCGATCATCTCGATAAGTTTTGTGCTTTTTTAGATGAACTAGGTTTAGTCGTCAGAGAAAAGCATAGCGATGATGAAGAAAGAAAAGCATTAATCACTTTAGCTAAAAAAGCGATTGATGAGATGGAGTAATAAAAAACCACCGTTGCAGCGGTGGTTTAGGAGGTTAAATGAACCAATTAATTAAAATTGATAATACAGAAATTAGACAAGACGGTCAAGGACGATATTGTCTAAACGATTTACATCGTGCGAGTGGTGGTGAAAGTCGTCATCGCCCTACTTATTGGCTAACAAATCAACAAACACAGGAATTAATTAGTGAAATTTCAAAAGACGGAATTCCGTCTATCCTTACAAAACAAGGACTTGGAACATTTGTTTGCAAGGAACTTGTTTATGCTTATGCAATGTGGATTAGCCCAAAATTTCATTTATTAGTGATTCGTACTTTTGATGCTGTAGTGAATAAATCACAAACAATGGATCCAATGATTGCGTTAAACGATCCAGTTTATCTGCGTTCGGCATTATTAACTTATTCGGAAAAGGTGTTAGAGCTTAAACCAAAGGCAGAAGCATTTGATCGTTTAGCGACAAAAGCACAAGGATCTATGAATTTAACTAACGCAGCAAAACATTTACAGATGCAACCTAAGATGTTTATTCAGTTTTTATTTTCTCATCGCTGGATCTACAAGAGAGTGGGTTCTAAACCATGGATTGCTTATCAAGATAAATTACAGATTGGATACCTTGAACATAAAGCCAACCCTTATGAAGACAAGGATGGAAATTTAAAAATTAGTGAACAAGTCCTCGTTACAGCTAAGGGATTAGTGAAACTATCAGAAATGTTAAATAAGGCGGTAGAGCTATGAGTTTTAATGCAGTGGCAAAAGCGGTTGAGGTTCCGCTATCAGGAAATCTTAAGCTGGTATTTATTTTAATGGCTAACTATGCCGATGAAAAAGATTGCTGTTATCCGAGCCAGCTAACTTTGGCAAGACAAGCAGGATTATCCGTAAAAACTATCCAGCGTGTTATTGAGAAGTTAGAGGAGCTAGGATTTGTTAAAACTTTGAGAAAAGGTACAGGCAATAAATCCTCGCTATATCAGCTTATTTTTTCATTCGAGGGTAGTCAAAATGTCGCCCCTGACAATTTGCCGGGTAGTCAAAATGTCCACCCGGGGCAGTCAAAATGTCCACCCGGGGTAGTCAAAATGTCCACCCGGGGCAGTCAAAATGTCCACCGATCCTATCAAGATACTATCAATGAACCTATTAATGATCCTATCAATAATACGGGCGTGAGAAAAAAACAGGTTTCCAAATTCAATCCTGAAACAGTGGACTTGCCTGAGTATGTTGATCGTGAAGTGTGGATTGCTTACTGCCGAATGCGAAAAGCGAAACGGGCGGAAATCAAAACTGAAGACACGGTGGAATTATGTTTGAACACGATTAAACGGCTTAGTGGTGGCGATTCAATGCTTGCAAAAGCCATTTTAAATCAGTCAATACAGAACTGTTACACCGGGCTTTTTGAACTGAAAAATCAACAAGCGCAAAAAACATTCAATGACGGGCCTGAAGTGCCGTGGTGGAAAGGTCGCACGATTGAGATTAGGAGATAACGCGATGAAAACATTTAACAACACTGAATTAGCCTTGAAACAGTCAGAAAGCGTTAAAAATACACCTGTTGAAGGGAAACGTGTTGAAGTTTCAGACCATATGGGGAAGTTTGTTGATCGTCTCTTTGTGCGACTAAAGGCAATTTTTCCGGCGTGGAAATACGCTTTGCAAGATAACGGTAACGGCAAAGATCCAGATTTATTGCTTGCAGAAATTAAAACGTTATGGCTTGAGGCATTAATCAATCATCACGTTACTACGGCAGAATTATTTAAACGTGGGATTGATCAGGCGGAAAAATCAAAAAGACCACATTTCCCTAGCGTTGGCGAATTTATTGATTGGTGTACAGGGGGACATAAATATCACTATTTAGGCTTGCCAACAGCTGAAGAGTTAAAAACAAGGCTTGAACAATTCAGACCATTTTATCGTGCGTATGAGCAAGAAAAATTTAATTTCCAATCAGATGCTGAATATTGGTTACTGACGAGCATTGCTTATGAATCGCTATCTAATGCGTGTAACAAAGAACAGGAATTTAAGTTGATCCAACGAAAATTAGACAAAATGGCGGAAAAATTGGCAAGCGGCGAACCTTTGCCCAAACGTGTGATCACGTTGTCGGAAGAGAGCGTGGTTAAACCGTACAATCCGCAAGCGGTAGCACGTTTTTTTAGCCGTCCGAATTGCAGTTTTAGGAGAAGGAGAAATGATTGAATTTGATAAAGACACATACCCAACACCATTATCTGTATTCAATCCAATGCACGAAGAATTTAACTTCACGATTGATGGAGCAGCATTACCACACAACACAAAATGTGAACGCTACATCACACCAGAGATTGGATTTTCTGAAATATCCATTAGTGAACGAACGTATTTGGATTAATCCTCCATTTAGCGATCCTCTTAGTTTTGTAAAACGGGCGGTTGAGTTATACGAAAATCACGATTGCTTAGTAGTGATGCTTTTGCCTGTTGATATTAGTACTAAATGGTTTTCACTGGTTGCAGAAAAAGCAACTGAGATTCGATTTATCGTTGGTGGACGAATCAAGTTTTTAAATCCAGAAACAGATAAATGGACTGATGTTTGTCGAGGCAACCATCTTGCGATTTTCAATCCTGCTCACAAAAGCATGGGACAGGCTATCCGCCACATTCATATTTCACGGTTTAAAAATTTGGAGTGGCGATAACCAATGATTATTGAAATGGTTAAAGGTGCTGGTGGCACATTTGTTGCAGCAGATGACATATATCTTCCAGCACTGCAAAAATTTAAAAATGGTGATATATACGAAGTTGAGGTAAAGCGAACTCGCAACCCTCAATTTCACCGTAAAGTCTTTTCCTTTTTTAAATTTTGTTTTGAACATTGGGCCGCGGATAAAACAGATTGGAAGTATTTTGATGAAAGAAAACAATTTGACACATTCCGCAAGCATTTAACCGTGTTAGCAGGCTTTAAAGATGTGAGTTATACGATAGATGGACGGGTTCGAGTTGAAGCGAAATCGCTCAGTTACGGCAATATGGAGCAAGATGAATTTGAGCAATGTTACAACGCTTTAATTAATGCTGCTTTAAAACATATTTTCGGTAATACAACCGATCAAAACATCATTAACCAACTATATGCGTTTTTTTAGGGGAAGAGGAAATGAACTGGGGATTTATCTTATCAATGTTGAGTTGCTTAGTGTTTTGGGTGTGTGTTGGTGTGATTATATTTTGAGGGATGATAATGGCTAATTTAAGAAAGGAAGCGAAAGGGCGTGAATGTCAGGTGAGATTGCCTGGAATATGTAATCATAATCCTGAAACTGTTGTGTTAGCACATTTTAGAATGGCTGGGCTAAATGGAGTGGGTATGAAGCCTGATGACCTGTTTGGGGCGTGGTGTTGCAGTAGCTGCCACGATGAAATCGATCGCCGTACACGGCAAATGCCTTATGAAGATGCTCGATTAGCTCACGCAGAAGGGGTATTGCGAACGCAGGCGATATTAAGAACGGAGGGTAAGCTATGAGTGATTGGGTAGAACTCTGCTTGCCATATCCACCAAGTGTTAATCATTACTGGCGACATACACGGCAAGGACGGCACTATATCTCAAAAGCAGGGAGAGAGTTTAGACAAAAAGTTTTGAATATCTGTAATCAGTTTGATCCTATTGCAGGCACAGTACAAATGTAAATAGATGTGTATTACCCAGACAATCGAGAACGTGATCCAGATAATTTGCAAAAAGCCTTATTTGACGCACTTACAGCATCAGGAATTATTGAGGGGGATAGCAATAGAGTCATAAAAGATTATCGAGTAAAGAGCGTTGGTGTAGTAAAAGGCGGAATGGTAGTGGTTAAATTAAGGGAATTAATGTAATGAAGTATTTGAGTGATTTACAGCTAACTAATGAGCAGGAAAAATGGGTAAAAGCGTGGCTCTGTAAATGGGGAGCTTGGATTCGCTCAGGAAGATTAGATAAAAGACAAGTTAATATCATTGGTAGATTAATGGATAGCGTAACTCCAGCAGATCCGTCAGACCCAATTTGTACAGATGACGAGGGATTGATGATTAGCCAAATGATTGATGAATTCTTTACCACACAAGATAAAGAATTGCACTTTATTGTTTATGGTCATTATGTAGATAAAATGTCTGTTAATAGATTATCTGTTGTGCTTTTTGATGAAATTGAACCTCGACTTATGAAACCTTGTATGAATAAACCATCTATAAGAAAACCGAGTTTAAAGACAGTAAAGCGTTATGTTCAGTGTCGGTTAGATTTAGCAACCGCTATTATTCACGAAATGCTTATAAAAGGATTTATTATTCTAAAAAATGTCGCTAAAAATCGTAAAAATATAAAAGTTTGCTATTGACAAGTTTGGGTCACTGTCCTATCATTCCATGTAACGGTGGGAGTTGTATAAGTAACGTTCGCCAAGTTGAAATATTTAATATAGATTTTGTAACCCTGATCGGAAACGGTCGGGGTTTTTTATTGCCTCAAAAGGAGGCTGAGGAATGAAAATGCCTGAAAAAGATCCGAATGTATGGCTCATTGTTTGGGCATACATTCAGCAAAACTATAATGCCATCGCAGGATGATCTGACCCCGAAAAGTTGGACTGCTATTTTAAGGACTGAATTCTGTATTGAACAGGGCTCAGTCCATTTAATTTTAATTGTATTCTTTCCTCATTGTAATAACGAACATATTCTTTGATAACAGATTCA
>Ga0079226_10003657_pt1 | contig 11783 bp, 15 predicted proteins | sample Poulit2014_FD_76345 | JGI IMG/M metagenome (GOLD analysis project Ga0079226, IMG submission 76345) | Agricultural soil microbial communities from Georgia to study Nitrogen management - Poultry litter 2014 | ecosystem: Environmental > Terrestrial > Soil > Agricultural land | place: USA: Georgia... | reverse complement strand
GACAAAAGGGAACATGGCAAGCTCCCACGTGACAGTTACAAGCACAAAGACGACAAAAGGGAACATGGCAAGCCACCACATGACATTTACACGGCACAAAGTCAGCGTCCCTCCTCAAATGATAAGGTTTGTACACATTTTAATAAAAATCGACCTTGGAAGATGAATATCCAAGGTCGATTTTCTTTTTTTTGATAGATGCTAGATTTCCCCATGTACCCCTAAAACACTTTCTTTTCATATATCCGAAGCGACAACAACCACGAACCAACATAGAGAGCAAGACTCAAAACACCGAAAGCCAAGTATAGTAGATAAGTCGGCATGCTTGAGAAAACGTGCATGACATCTCTGATTACGCCATCCATATTATTGGCCACAACATTCGCAACCATCGAGAAGATGACAAATAAAGCAATCGTGCCTATAAATAAGTATTGGCTTTTAAATTTATAGGAAAATGGGAAAAACAATGAAATGATGATCATGACAATGCTGAAAATGAGAAAAATATCACTCCATGGGGTCAGTTCCCTATAAATGATTAAATTTCCGATAAAAATAGTGAAAGCAACAATTAAAACAAAAATAAATACCCCGATATATTTTGAGCTGACAATTTCTTTCCGTGTATAAGGCAGAGCATTCAGCAAAATATTGGCCTCTGACTTTTCATCAAACGAAAAAGCACTCATGATGAAGGCGATACTGAATATTACACCGACGAAAATAGAGGTGCGGCCCAGAAATAAAGCAACAAATAAAAACGGCAGCACGAGCAGCAGCGTGTTCCTTAGTAACATGATGTCTTTTCGGATTAAGTTAAGCATATTGTCTCTCCCCCTTCTTCGTATAAAACATAATATCTTCAAGTGTTGGCTTCTCGACCAAAGCCATTTCTCCAAAGATATTTTCTGCCCGCGTTTTATTCGCTGTCAGCGCTTCGAAGCCACGATTGGATTTTCTGATGGATACAAATTCCTGTTCTGTATCTCGGTCAAGCAACTCGATTCCACCTTTTACAATGGCATACTCTTCTTCAATCTGATTAAATTCTTTAGTGAAAACATGGTTGCCATCATGAATAAACGTAATATAATCTGCAATCCGGTCCAAGTCTGTTGTAATATGGGTAGAAAAGAAAATCGTCGTCTCCTCATCTTGCATCAGTTCATGCAGAATATCCAGCAGCTCCCTGCGGAAATTCGGGTCGAGTCCTGACGTCGGTTCATCCATGATGATTAATTCAGCGTGATGCGATAAAGCTGTGGCAAGGGACGCTTTCATCATCATTCCTTTTGAAAAGGACTTGATTTTTTTATTTAATGGAAGAGCAAACTCTTTCACATAATGATGAAATAAATCATCGTCCCAGTTTGAATAGGCTGGTTTGATAATTTCTTTCATCTGTTTCAATGTCACATTTTCATAAAACGTATTTTCATCGAATACGAAACCAATCCGTTGTTTGATTTCTTTTTCATGTTCTTTGTAATTTAATCCGAATATTGAAATGGATCCGCTGTCAGGCTCTAGTAAATTCATAATCAGTTTAATCGTTGTTGACTTTCCTGCCCCGTTTCCTCCGATAAACCCGGTTACAAACCCTTTTTTAACCTCCAGTGAAAAATCCTTCAGTTGAAAGCCATCAAAAGATTTCTGTACATCCTGTAATTCGATTACATTTTTCATCATTCTTCCTCCCTATATAACAAGCTCAGCAATTCCTTTAATTCTGTTAAGCCAATGCCAATCTCCTTACTGTTTTGGATAGCAGTTACCAATTGCTCTTCAATCACTTTCATTTTCCGCTCTTTGATCATCTCATTATTTTGTTCTGACACAAAAGAACCCTTTCCTACTACGGAATAAATGAATCCGCTCTTTTCCAGTTCTTCATAAGCACGCTTTGTCGTAATAATGCTGATATCTAAATCCTTTGCCAGTTGACGCATCGAAGGCAACGCCTCGCCAGGATTCAATTCATTCGTCAAAATGTGCTTTCTGATTTGAGTATAAATTTGCCTGTAGATGGGCTCTTTCGATTGGTTTGAAATTAATAGTTGCATACGAAACTCCATTCATTAAATAATGTATATATCCTTTATATACACTATACACATTTATTTTAATTTTACAAGAAGTTTATTGCCTAAAACGTAAAAAAGACTGATCTCCTAATGGATTCAGCCTAAATATAAAAAGAGATGAAGAAAATGATCTTCCCATCACTTATTAATTAAAATAACTAAATATTATACGATAAAACAAGTTGCCTTGTCAATAGTAAACTTGCATTTTTTAATAATATATGATACTATATAATTACAATAATTTTTCGATAATACTTGGTAATCGTGCGCAACTTCTTTTAGACAGAATTTGGGTACGGCTTTTTCAATTTGGAAGCTATTTTTCCCTCTGTCCAATCATTTTATTGAAAAACCAATAGGTGTAAATATTAATATACAAGGAGAGTGGGGCAATTGAATTTAATTAATGAAGAAATCACTCATAAAACCTTTGGTGAAGGAAATATCGTGGATCAGGATGAATCCTTTATTACCATTGATTTCAAAGAGGATACTAAAAAATTTGTTTACCCTGATGCTTTTGGAACGTTTATAACACTAAAGGATCAGGATACTGCCGAATCTTTGAAAAAAGTAATTTCTAAAATGGAACAAGAAGAACTTGAAAGGAAACGAGAAAAAGAGAAAGAACAGCAGGCGCTTGAGCAACTTCGTAAAAGTCAACCTGGAAAAAAAACAAAGACACCTAAAATTCATGAAAGCTCACAAATTGTGTTCTGGCTGGATGAAGAAGAACAACAAAATGTATTTAACGACTGGCAAGTGTCTACTGGTACGGTTCAAAGCGGAAAAAATAAAGGTCAGCCGAACAAACCAGCTCGAGTGCGCCCGAACAGTGCAAGCCTTCTGACTGCTAGAGAGTCGGATAACCCAGAAAAAGAAAGACGAATTCTCGGCCTCTACATGGTAAATGAAACGTTTACCGGCAATCTTGACGATGATGGAATGGTCCCAGCTCATGCGGAGTTTAGAATCAAACTCACAGATCAAGAAGCTGAAAAAATGCTTTTCTGGAATTACTATATCAATAAGAACTACCCTCATCGAATGACCTGGAATTCTGGTAAGTATCGTTATTTTGATAATGTTTGGACCGCTCAAATCTTAAAAGATATCATTGCATTAAAAAAGGATGAAGAAGAAATCAAAGAAGCGGAGAACTTTTTGGAATACTTCTGTAAAATGAATGCCCTTGACGTAGACAACATTCCAGAACCGAACGGAGCTTTAAAGCAGTAATAATTAGACAAAATATAGGGACGGCTCATATGCTTCATCTTATTGAAACGAAGCGTGTGAACCGTCCTTATTTAAAGTGAAGATGTGATCGTTATTATTGAAGCAACCAGTGACATGGCAATTGAAACGGAAGAAATTTATGGTGAACATGGTGAAAGTTTCAAAGGTGAATTAGTCAAAAAAAAGAGCGTGGACAAAAGATTGTGTACAAACTTTCCTTGGGAAATGATAAATAAATAATAAAGTACATGAAAGTTTATGAGAGAATCTATATATGGAAATAATCATTTTGTAACAAAACTTCCTACTTTCTCCCTTGACCTTTTAATTAAAACGTTATATTATATGTAAATAATATCTGAAATTTATAAATGATTTTCATTTAATGAACCTTTAGTTAAAGGTCTGCAAAAGAGTTTATGTCGAATCGATATATTCTCTAAAAAAAGGAATCGACTACATTATAAATCGAAGACGGGACCTTCGAAATACAATCGTGTATTTACAGAGATCTAGGGCAGGTGAGAACCTAGAATTACACCGTATTTCTATCTCATCCCCGAGTGCCAATCCGAATATTTATTCAGTAGGATTGGTCAGGTATGTTCCCATTACCTGTTATCAAAAATGGACTGTTGATCAGAACAGCCGGTAAGGCAGTGTTCGTGAGGATGCTGCGAATCTGGGTGGTACCGTGAAAGACTAGCTCTTTTCTCCCCAATTCATTCTGCAATTTAGCAGATATGTGTTGAGGTGAAAAGGGCTTTTTTAATTCCTGAAACGGTTTAGGGACATTCCTGAGTTTCGTTCAAGAAGGAGGTAATAACCAATAAATAACTCACGATTTACCATGAATAGTTAACTTAAATTTTTTTAATAAAATGATTGATTTGAGACCGGAGCTAATCCCCCCTTACAGAAATTAGTTTCTATATGAAACAGTTTCATAAATTATTTTATTATGAATAAAATCTTTAAACCATTAAAAAGGAGAGAAAGTCAATGACAGATCAAACAATTCGGGTAGAGTTAAGTCAATCAAGAAAAAACAAGCCAAATCCAAAAAACCTTGCATTTGGAAGGGAATTTACAGACCATATGTTTGTAATGGACTATACGGAAGGGCTCGGATGGCATGATGCAAGTATCATTCCTTACCAAGACTTGAAAGTTGATCCAGCTTCCATGATTTTTCATTATGGTCAATCTGTTTTCGAAGGGTTAAAAGCGTTCCGGACCGAGGATGGCAGGGTCCAATTATTCAGACCTGAAAAGAATGTCCAGCGATTGAACCTTTCGAATGATCGTCTTGTTATTCCCCCAATTAATGAAAAGCTGGTTTTAGAGGCATTAAGGAAGCTTGTAGAAATAGACAAAGATTGGGTTCCCGAAGCAGAGGGCACGTCACTTTATATCCGGCCTTTTATCATTTCGACTGAACCTTTTCTCGGAGTAGCACCTTCCGAACATTATAAATTTATTATCATTATGTCTCCGGTGGGGTCCTATTACAAAGAAGGTATCAACCCGGTGAAAATTGCCGTAGAAAATAAATATGTTCGGGCAGTTAAAGGAGGAACGGGTGAAGCAAAGACAGGTGGGAATTATGCATCAAGTTTGAAGGCACAGGAAATCGTTGAAAAAGAAGGCTACTCACAGGTTTTATGGCTGGATGGGATTGAGCGAAAATACATTGAGGAAGTCGGAAGCATGAACGTGTTTTTCAAGATCAATGGGGAAGTCGTCACTCCGATGCTGAGTGGAAGCATTTTGCCCGGGGTGACCAGGGATTCTGTGATCCATCTTTTAAAACATTGGAATATTCCTGTTTCCGAACGGAAAATTTCTATCAATGAGCTTTATGAAGCATATAAAGACGGTGTCCTTGAAGAAGCATTCGGCACAGGTACCGCCGCAGTAATCTCTCCTATTGGTGAATTATCCTGGGAAGGCAAACACATCTCTATAAATGATGGAAAAACAGGTGAACTCTCACAAAGAATTTACGATACGATTACAGGAATTCAATATGGAAAATTAGAAGATTCCTTTAACTGGACAATGAAAGTGGAAAAAGAGCGTGTAAAATATTAAACAGACCTGCGAAATGTTAGTTTCAACCATAAAAAAAGAGGACCGGCGAAAAACAAATGCCGGTCTTCTTCATTTAAGATAAGCTTAACTCTTACCTTATTTTATTTTCTAGAAATTTATGGATAACCTAGAAGTTGTTCATACACCTCATCTGATATACCGTCTACTTTTGAATTTTTTATTCCTTCTTTACCATCACTATACCCTGCAAACATAAATACACTAATGAGTAATGCTATTAAAATTTATACCTAATACTAGAAATTATTCCATAGAATGCAAACCTCATTTAAACAAATCAAGCCTCGATGATTGAATCACTCATAGATAGTTCCTTAGATAAAGCGGGGAATTAAAGTACTCGAAGCGATTATGTTCTTCGGATACTTTTTTTCGTTTTTCACAAAAATATGCCCACTGTTATACCTGCTTTTATTATTTAATAAGCTCTACTTCGTATTTATAAGCTGCGAACTGCTTGGATGAATAAAAGGAATGTTGCATCCAGCCAGGTTGGTTATATACGCCACCATCAAATAACACTTTATATGTTTCATCTGGTTGTAAAGTTATCTCTTCTGAAGTAAACGAATTAATTCGTTCATTGTCTTGATCTAAAAGAGATAAATGAATCACCACATGTTTGGGTTCTGATGTTGTATTCTTGGCAAACATATAATACATACGACCGCCTTCTAGCTCACATTCAAAAGTCTGGTATGTTTTGCGATAGGCAGGATTCTCCCTGCAGCTTGAGACGTCATGTGTAATCACAGCATCAACCTCACTCTCTGCAGCAGTTAAAATATCTTCCGCTTTTTGATATTGATAATGATCAGCTATTTTTTCAGACGTTGGAACAACAATCATCAAAGTGATAAGTACCAAACTACTACAAATAAGAATTTTATCTTGTTTTGTTGACTTTGGGTCGTCCAGTCGTTGTTGTGAAAATTTAGTTCCTAATATAATGAGTGCAAATATAGCAATGATATAATCATGTGACTGAAAGTAATATGCCGGGAAGAATAATGAATAATCATATCTTATATAGAAATAGAAGGAAACTATAAAACTCATAAAAAATAAGCTAGTTAGGCTATATACAAAGATTTTAGTTTTAGGGATGCTTCGCTTGCTTATCTTTTCATACACAAATAAAACCGCAATAAAAATAATAATAATTCCAAAGTATATTACTTGCGATAGATGAAATGGATGCAATGGATATCCCCCCTTTTTTCAAAAAAATAGCAAATGGAAACTGTAATCGATGGATCTCAATAGAACCATCAAACCTTTTTACCGCTTCATCCGAATAGTGATAAAACGTATTAATAAGAATAATATTCCAATAGGAGCAATAAATAAACTAACATGGAATAAAAGAAAGTCGAACATAAATATTAATTGATCCAAATAATAAGTAACCCCTTTTTGTTTATCCAATCTATGTCTTACCTTAAACCCGAACAACCAATCGATTAACACTTTCGCAAAAGGATATAAAATGAAGCTTACAATAATATAAAATAAATAATTATCATTTTTACTAATAAGTAAATAAAAGAATATAAATGAGATAGCAAAGATGAAAAAACCGTACCCATAGGATTTTAAAAAGTATAAACGATTGATGGATCGATTGATTGGTGGGGTTGGATCATACTTTTCCATAAAGTCCGTTTCTTCATTTTGTTTTTGTGCAGTTTCAATAAATGGAGCTTCGTTGTTTAGTTTTTGTTTTATAATGAGATCTAACGTCTCTAACAATACAGGGCGCTCTTGTTTTCGAACGACTTTTGCACTAATCGTAAATAGAGAAAATCCAGTTACCCGATTCATAAATAATCTCATTTTATTATGAAAGGATAAATGATAATAGTAATCATCTTCGTCATATAAAACGATCTCGATGACGCTTTGAAATGAAACTTCGGATACCTTTATATATTCAATATCCGTAAAATAAATGGTTACTTCGCTTTTCGTAAACGAATCTAATTGAAGGTATTCCTCCGTTATCGTGATATAAGGGTAACCCCGGATCATTTTCAACATATTAGCAACTGCAAAGAAACTAAATAAAACAATAAGAAACAATGCCAAAGCGATAAATAGTATAGATTCTTCTATATATGCAATGCTCACTATTAAAACGCCAAAAGCGACAAATAATAATGAAAAAATGATGCTAAAAAAAAGCTTACCTTTTGAGTGATAAAACTCCATTTTATTTTCCGCCAAATGAAAAACTCCTTACAACGAAAATTGAACGATGTTTCTTTTTATACAATCAACAATGATATATAATAACATTTTAACAAATATTTCATCTATTCACCTCAAATGCCCACATAACCAATATGTAAAAAAGCCGAATACATTTCTTATTCCTTATTCTTATCCATACATACAAAATTACAGATGAAAATATATATTAAGATACAATCTTTCACAAGACAAACAATGTAATTAATTTGGTCGTAAGAATGGTTACGATGGCACTTACCGTAATAAGCTATTCTATATTCGTTGGAATACCATTAACTATCATCATTGATTTTTCTATTTATACAAAAAAAGAAGCTTCCATAAGGTATTCTAACCTCATGAAAAGCTTCTTTTTATATACTCTATTTTAGTCTTGGGTAATATTCTATTACATCATTCTGTTCATGATATCAATATCTTCTTCATTTTCGTTAACCACATAAAAAACCACTAATTTAACATTCGATGCCGGCCCTTTCCGTATGTAAGGAAACGCAAACCTTTAAAAAATCCCTGCTCAACCATCTTTCCAGCGTATGGAAAAGAAGATAACAGATGATCAATTTCGAAAGTCTGTTACATTCCTCATTCCGGATAGGATTCAATTTCTCTCTCCAAATTAACAAGATTTTCATCTGTCAAATCAGTATCATATCCTACAAGAGAAAACAGTTTTTCTTTAAAAATACTTGTTATAAAAATCATACCTTAATTTTCCGCTAAGATGAGCATATATTCTAGTTGTTTCACTCTTTTCATGCCCAAGTAGACTTTGAATTACTTCCAAAGGAGCGCCACCCGTGGTCTGTGTGTAGCATAACTATGACGTAATTGGTGTGGATGAATTGTCTTATTAATACCAGCCAGTTTTGAAATACGTTTAACAATATATCTCAAGGAATCTACACTCATACGTCTTTTAGGTTTACGCTCTGTAACGAATAAACAAGACTCACCATCATCCCGTTCATCCAAATATCTTTTCAGCCAAATCGAACAGCGTACATTAAAATATACTTCTCTTTCCTTATCACGTTTACAATAAACGATTACCGAATTTCCTATAAAATTAATGTCATCTCGATTTAATTTCGCGACTTCTCCAATTCGGCATCCAGTAGAATAAAAAAATTCAAACAAGGCTTTCTCCATTGATGTATAGCCTCCTTCACGAAGATGCTCAATTTCATGTTCTGAAAGAAATTTAGGAATTCGCTTGCCCAATTTTGGTTCTTTTAACTTTGCTGCCGGATTTTTTAAAATAAAGCCCTCCTCATGGGTCCATTTAAATAGCGACTTAATGAACCTTACACGATGACCCAAACTAGATGGTTTTAAATGTTCTGCAGCGTTCCCCAAGTATTGTTTCAAATCTTCCGTTGTAATATCATCCATTCTGTTATCCCCAAAGTAACTTTTTAAAAGATTACATTGAAAGCCATACATCTTCAGCGTAAGGGAAGAGTAGCCTTCTATTCTTTTATCAGACTGATATTTTTCCCATGCTTCGGACAACAACATATTTTTCACACTCCCATACTATGAATCAATCAATTTGATTTCCAGTATGTTCATTGCATTCAGCGATTATTCAACAAACAGAATATAGCGTAAAAATCAATTTCTCGCTTACATTTACTAGAGAGATAAGGGTTTCAAATTTATATAGTTACAAAAAGCCCAATCCTGAGAAGCATATTAGAAGGATTAGGCTTTAAACTTATTCCACAATCGCGCCCGTTAGTTGAAGAACACATAATATTAAATAACGTATTAATCATCAAGTATAAATGTAAATTCATTGTCTTCTGCATTCTCTGAAACAGTAAATTCCTCATACTGTGTTGTATCATCATCTATCACTATATAAGCCTCGTAGGTTGCTCCAACTGTTAAAGTCGCTTCTGTTTTTCCATTTTTATCAGTCGACTCTAAAACTATTCCCATCTGATGAGCTGATTCACCAGTTTTAGCAAGTGTAACTGGGAAGCCTTGTACAGGCGATTGGTCTGGGTAAACAAGGTAAAGCTCTACTTTTTCTTCTTCCGTTTCTTCTTTATCAAATGCATTAGAACATCCAACTACAGACAGTAACAAGCAAATAACTAAAATATAAAATAATTTGTTGGATTTTAATCTCTTTATTAAAACTGGTATCACCTCTTTTCAAAAACCTTTGCGACAATCTGGCCCGATTGTTGAACAATCCATAATTAATCTAATTACATTAAATACTATCATAATTTTACAGCGATGCAATGGGTATCAAAAAATTCTTAATATTGCACTGAGTAACTACATAATAAATCCAAAACAAGGATAAATGTGTTTTATTAAAAATATTTTATTTATGATCATAAACAAAATGAATTTAATTTCAGCAATGAAAGATAAACTAAAGTTTTTTCATTTCTTTCTACTAAGTTAAGAATATGAGTTATTTGAGCTTCGGCTATATGTTACTGACAGAGCGAATGATTCACTTACAAAGCGGCAATAATGAGATTGAAATAAAACATATCGAAAGTGAGGTTTTTCAATGAAATGAAAGGACATTTTTATAAGCGAGGTTGTAAATGCAAGAAGAAAAAATGCTCTTGCAGCTCCAAATGGGCCTATGTTGTGGATATTGGTATTGATCCAGTCACAGGAAAAAGGAAGTAAAAAACTAAAAGTGGATTCAAAACGAAACATGAAGCTGAACAAGCAGCTGCTACTCTTATCCATGAGCTAGAACAAGGCATAGTCATCAAGGAAACAGATCAAACATTTACTGATTTTGCTAATGAGTGGCTCCCCATCTATAGTGAAGCAAATGATGTAAAACCGGGAACGGTCAGAGTTCGTCTTCACGAAATCAGTAAGTTGACTCCTTACTTTGGTCAGCTGAAACTGAAAGACATTACAAGGAAGATGTATCAGGATACCTTAAATGATTTAAGTGACCAAGGGTATTCCGATAGTACAAGGGAAGGAATCAACCGTACGGGAAGAATGATTTTCCGAAAAGCATTAGAAATGGAGCTTATCAAAAAAGACCCAACTGAATTTGCATATCTCAAGAAGGAACAGAAAACGATTGAACAGTTGGAAGAGGAGGAAATTCCGAAGTATCTTGAAAAGGAAGAACTTGCTCTATTTCTAAAAACAGCGAAACATTATGGACTTGAACATGATTTCTTAGTGTTCTTTATTCTTTCCTATACAGGTATTAGGGTTGGCGAATTAGTTGCCCCTCAAGTGGAAAGATATTGATTTTGTCAATCACACAGTCAATATCACTAAAACGTATTACAATCCCAATAACAATACGTTAAAATATTTATTAGTCACACCTAAGACCAAAAAATCTCAACGTAAAATTATGATGGATAAAGAAATCATTAACGCTTTAAAGGAGCATAAAGATGTTCAAAATCAATTTATAGAACAATTAGGGGATGCTTACTATAACAAAGACTTCATCTTTGCAAAAATGCAGCGACAACATGGTTATCCAATTGTCATCAAGACCATTCAAGATCGGATGAAAAGGTTATTAAAGATTGCTGATCTTAATATAGAACTAACACCACATTCCCTAAGGCATACCCACACTTCACTCTTAGCGGAAGCAGGTGTAGCACTAGAGCAAATTATGGATAGACTTGGTCATTCAGATGATCAAATAACAAAAGATGTTTATCTCCACGTTACAAAGGAAATGAAAAAAGAAGCCTCTCAAAAGTTCAGTGAACTAATGAAAGGCCTCCGTTAAAAAACTTCAATGTTAGCAAAATGTTAGCATTTCACTCTCATCTTACTTTAAAACCCACTCATATCAAGGGTTCGAGGGGAGTAATCCAGTTCCACAGGCTAGACGCTCCCGTCATAAGCAATCCCTCTCCAAGTCCCAAATTCAAGGACTTTACGTGGTTTTGCTTATGCGTACGCGTCTGAACGAGCCTGTTACACTTTTTGAATTACATCATGCCCGGCGTGTTGTAAGCCACTTTTTCGTGCTTTAACTAATTGTGAAAGGTTATTAAATCAATGATTTTGAGCGTTTCCAACCAAGGATAATTACGCGTGGTTTTGTATTAT
>Ga0079226_10003656_pt1 | contig 11785 bp, 8 predicted proteins | sample Poulit2014_FD_76345 | JGI IMG/M metagenome (GOLD analysis project Ga0079226, IMG submission 76345) | Agricultural soil microbial communities from Georgia to study Nitrogen management - Poultry litter 2014 | ecosystem: Environmental > Terrestrial > Soil > Agricultural land | place: USA: Georgia... | reverse complement strand
GGATAAAGAAATCACGCTTTATACGCCATATAAAAAAGTAAAGGCAATTCTTGATCAAAGAATTGCCAGTTAAAAAATATATTAAATAAGTCGACTGCCACAAAGCGAGAGGCGGAATGCTTCTCCTTTTATCAGCTAAGCTGAGGACATGTCGCAACGGGCTTTAAGCCCATTCTTAGAGCTAGGGTATGTTCCTAGACTAAAGAAAAACCAGAATCGAAGCACCTTCAAGGTGGGGCAGATCCAAGCCAGTCCCTAGCAATAGGGTAATTGCAATATTAACCGTACTGAGTTCAACCGTACCCACCGAGCTTAACGCTTAAAAAAATCTCTCTAGCAAAAAATAGAGGGAGTAAAGCATGATCGAAGCTAATTAACAAATCAGGTTTAATTATGTTTTATAATTCGGCATTCCTTTGAAAGTCATTTTGCGCAGGAAAAAAGTAAACGAAAAGCACCCTAATTTATTTGCTAAATTATAATTGACCTGTGAGGAAAGCAGGTCATGGAAATTTGCCCTATCTCTTCCGTATTTTTATGCGGGGAGGGATAGGGCTTCTTTTTTTGCCCATTTAGTCATTTTAGTTTTATCAAAGAAATTAATAAGCAAAACTGCTAAACATAATACGATTTATTCAAGTAAGCCGTTAGACAAAAAATAAATAGAAAGGAGCTTTGCGATGTTTCTACGTAGAGCGGAAAGAAAGGTAGAGCATAGTATTTTGAACTTGTATCCAGCTTTGTATGTCCCAAGTCCAGATGAAAAAGTCTACTTTTTCTTGCACAGCGATGGTTCACACGTACTTCAAAAATCGGGTCAACCCAAGTGCATTATCTTATCTGATTCAGAACTACCAGACTACTTGTATAAACACCATCTCCGACTAACGACCAAATCCTCCATTGTGAGATAAAAATACTGAATTGATATTTGTGGTTTAAAAGTAACTCAAACGGAAAAGTAGATACTTGTGTAAGATAAAATCAGCAAATTTATCAAGTCATGTTTGAGCAGGAAGATTTCTTCCAAGTGCTTAGAAATCTTGATTTTTGCCAAAAAAATTATTTTTGAGTAAAGGAGTTATCACAAATGAGCGCAATCAGTTTTATCAAGAAACACACCAAGCTCATGAAGGTCAACTTTGAAATCTTAGTAGCATTTCTAACTTCCTTTGTTGGTTTAAACTCAACTGCTGTTGTTGCTTTTGCCGCTGGCAAGGGTAGCGGTGGTAATAAAGGTGATAATGGTGCTGGATCGTTCACTACATATACAGGTGGACCCGGCAGCATGAACACCTTATCCAACATCTTTGCTGGATTTATTCCAGCACTTCAAGGGCTAGGTGCTGTTTTATTAGTTATCTTCGCTATCATTTTGGGTATCAAGATCGGTATGAGTGCCGTAACTAGTGACCCAAAAGGTCGTGAAGGTGCCATTGTTGGCTTGTTCTTCATCATCTTAGCTGGTGTTGTAATTATCCACGCAAAGCAAATTGTCGGCATGTCTGCCGGTGTTACTGGCGTTTAAGCAATATTAAAGATGAAGGGACAGGGCAGGGTGGCAAAGAGAGGTTAATGGTTTGATTAAAAAAGTCGCAGGTCGTTTTCAGCGTTTAATCAAATTAACTGCTGTTAATTTTGCGGTTTTGGCTTCTTTTATTGAATTAAAATTCTTGCTTACACCAATGATTGTTTATGCATCAGACACGGATCAATTTAGTTTAAAAGCACCTAAAAATGGAGATTCATTTCAAGTGATCACCAGTTATATCAATCAAAGAATCCCAGCTATTCAAGGCTTGTCAGCGGTAATACTGATCTTAGCATGTATTGGCTGTGGTACTAGATTGGGTATTTCAAGTGCTTTTGGCGATCCTAGAGGTAGGCAAGAAGCCCTTATGGGTATCTTTTGGATTATTGTTGCCGGTGTATTAGTTATTCACGCTAGACAAATTGTTGGCATGGGTGCTTCTTAAAAAAGGAGAGAGCTTATGAATGACAGTACAAAGCGTGTCTTAATTGTTAACTTATCCGGTGATCAAAAGAAAGTTTTAGGTTTTGCTTCTTGGATGCAGGTTTCAATTACTGCTGGGGGTATCTTTGTTGGAGTGATTCTTTACACGCTTGTATATAGATTGTTGCAGGCAATGGGCGCAGGCACAGGTGTTTCTATCATTTTTGGTGCGATCTTTTTCGTAGCTGTTGTAGCACCACTCGCTTATGTTGCTTTTAAGCCTGTAAGAGACAAGCATGGAAATTTACTTTACTACCAGTATAAACAGTTACTCATTAACTACTCTTACGAACGTGACGAAATTGGGAGCTACCTAAATATTCAACCAAAACTGCACAGTGTAAATGCTGATTTACCTTATCGACCAAAATTCAGATAGGAGATATTAGTTAGAAAATGAACAATAATTATAGAAATAGTAGAGGAAAAAGAATTGGTGCTAAAAAGCAAAGCGTCAACCGTACCGCTATTGTTTGGGGTGTAGCCGTACTAATTTGGATTGCTTACATGATTGATTTAGTCATGACAAGAGATCCGTGGTGGTTAATGTTGATCTACACCATCGGTGTATTTCTCGTTGCATTTTTTATCGCAAAGCCCGGTAAATTTGCTGAAAGAGCTTATCGAGAAGGTTTTTGGCGTGCTTTATGGAACACCATTACTTTCAATAAGTCATCACGCAGAAGCCGTGGTCGTGAAAGAGGTCGTGGCAGATACTACAGACGTTAAAGTTTTAATTCAGCCAACCACAACCTAGTGATTGGCTGAATTTTTTAATATATGAGAAAGGTTGAATCTAATGATTCCAATAATATCAGCTATTGGTGCATTGGCAATTATGGTTGGCTTAGGCATTTATGCCTATATCCACCAAAAACATAAAGATTTTGACTTAACGCCTCGTGATAAATATGGAAATAAGATCGACAATGGCTCTGATCAAGATGATGACGAGGAAGAGGACGATCCAAGACTTGCCCCGATTAACGACCCAGATTCAACATTTGAAGATTGGGAGACTTTTGAGGACTTCTTAAAGGAAATCGGTATTATCAACATTAGCAACGGCATGATCGAATATGAAACTGGCAATGCTTCACGTCTTTTTGTAATGATTGCTGAAATGGCACAGTCCAACCCAACTTTAAAGACCGAGCAAGAGCTGTTAATGGATATTTCAGCACAAGAAGTATTCTTTAATTCATTAAGCGAGCCTTTGAAAATGTCATCACTATCGCAAAAAGTAGATATGACCGACTTCCTAACCAAATTGCGTGATGACAGTCAATATATGCGTGGCTCAACAGCGGAAATGAAAGAATACGCTAGGGAAATTCTTAATGATACGCTTGACTATCAGAAGGAACAAGATCGTTTTGAAAATCACTGTTATTTGCAGTTTCAAGCTATTGTAGCTCCAGACGAAGTTTACGGTGATTCACCAGAAGAGCTTGAAGAAGACGTTGAACGTAAGGCTTTAGAAAAGCTTTTCCGACAGATTGACAATTCCGGTAGTATTTTAGCTTCAGCCGATCATGCTTTAACTCCATTAACTCAATATGGTTTGTTGGAAATGCTTTATAAGACTTTTAACAAGGAAACGGCAACTAAGTTGCGTTTTGAAGACATTATTAAAAAACAAAAATTTGCAATTTTTACTAGTGCCCAGCAGTCCGATACCTTGTTCAAACTCGTTCAACAGCGTATCAAGATTGAAAGTGATGCTATTGCATCAGCAAGAAAAGTCCTTACAGAGCAAACACTTAAGGAAAATCAAGACAAGATTTCCAAAGGGAAAGATTATTACTCATCACCAGTTGATCAAGTTGAAAACGACTTATCAAATGATCCAAATGTTTTCGGTAATTAAGGAAGGTTATTATGAGCTTATTCAAAAATCTTAAAGACAAGATCAAACATAAAGATGATGACGACTACTATGATGACGATGGTTATTATGACGATGATTATGATGACTACGATGATGATGGTGGCTATTACGATGATGACTATGATAATGATTATCAGACAGATGACGACTATCAAAGTGATGGTCAAACATCCCAAAATAACGGAGCAAATAATCAATCACAGCATCAATATGTAGATTTAGGCAATAATCGTCAACAAGAAGATGAAGATAACTACGACTATGACGATGATGGATATAATCATGAGTTTGCCCAACAAGCTACCTACATTAATGGTTCTGATCAATTTAGTGCTAAAGATGTAGAAGAGTTTGATAAGCAAAAGAAAGCCCCTACTACTATTTTGGGACAGCCATCTTTAATTAATATGATTGCCCCATCATTTTGGTCAGATGATAACGAATTTCAAGATGAGTTTGTCATGCGTGAGAATTTAGCTCACCGTACTTATGGTGTAGTTGTCTACGTTCCTCAATCCGGCTGGCCTCGTGCTTTAGACACTAGTATTTTTGAAGAAATCCTTAGTGAAAAAGATGTTGACTTAACACTTGATGTTGTCCCTAGATCACGGCAGGAATCTATGAAAGATTTGAACAACATGTTAAATGTTATTAGAGCCAACGCTATGTTCCAGCAAGAAAAAGGACAAACTTTCCAGTTGCGTGAAAACGTAGCAAAGTACAACGACATTAACAACTTTCTTGATCAAATCCAGTTTGATGAAAACCGTGATTATGACGTATCGCTAAGCATGATTATTTACGGTAGTACCGAACGTGAATTACGTTCAAACCTTGATCGTATTTCAGACATCATGGCTAACAAGGGACTTTCATTAACTCCATATACTAAGAGAGTTAAGTCAGGCTACTTTCAAGCATTACCTATTGGTGCAAGACTTTACAATCTTGATGATACTTACCGTAACATTGACAGACGTGCTTTATCAGTAATGGATATTGCTAGAAATGCCAGTGGTCGTTTTAATGGTGGCATCCCTGTAGGTATTAACCTTGCAGTGCCATCACGTTCAACTGAATACATTAACTTATTTGGTAACTCCAATCACAGACCAATTAACTACAACTTTGGAGTTGTAGGCGAAACTGGTTCCGGTAAGTCCTTGTTTGCCAAGTTGTTTGTAGCTAGAAGTGTTTCCATTCTTGGTCAGCAAATAAGAAGTATTGACCCAGAAAATGAATATATTGATATGACGAGAAATTTGGGTGGCTTGAATATCAATATCACATCAACTACCAATTACATTATTAATCCTTGCCGTATCAGCACTACAGAAACTCCATTGGAAGAAATTACTATGACTAATGAGTCTGGTAAAAACATGACACCAAAGGAAGTTGAAGAAGTGCTTTCCGTTCAAAAGGGTAATAAGATTATTACTCACGAAGACGGTAGTAAATACATTCAAAGAACAAACATTAATGCAATGATCGACAATGTGACTCGTTTCATTAACGTTATTTTAACTAGTTTTACTCATAACTCGGAAGACGGTTTAACTCCCGGTGAAGCTAGAAGAATTGAGGACGCTCTTAAGAGCTTGATAAATGATAAGAAAATTACCGTTGATCCAGATTCTCTTTACTACAAGAACAAGTCTGGTTATGTAGGCAAAATCTTTTACTCAAGTATGCCTAAGCCAGAGATCACTTTAACTGATTTATACAATAGACTTAAAGAGAAAAATACTAATGCTAAGGGAGAAGAAGACCCACAGGTATCACGTCTGCTTGATGCACTTTCTCCTTACTTGCGTACCGGTACTAAGCCTATGTTTGATGGTCAGACTTTCTTTGGTGAAGGTAGATCAACTTCTCTTAACGACTTTAAATATGTAAATTTCTCAATCGGTGACTTGGAAGGATCATTAAAGACTGTAGCTTACTTTGTTTTAACCCAATACCTTTGGGAAGATTGGATTAACAATCCAAGCATGGCTTTGGAAAAAAAGCTTTTGGTACTAGACGAAATTATTCAATACATTGATGACCCAATGATGGCTGAATTTATTGAAAAAATGGCTAGACGTGACCGTAAGCGTAATGCAGGTTTGATTTGGATTACACAGGATATTGACCGTTTTCAAGCTAACCAACAAGCTAAGGCTTTGGTAACTTCGAGTGAGCATATGTTTATTCTTAAAACCAAACCAGAACATAGAGAACTAATGAAACAAACTATGGACTTGCCGGATGGTGCTATGGATATTCTTTGTGGAAATCCAGATAAAGGTGAAGGTATTTTAAGGGTCGAAGGAGAAAGCGTACTGATCAGATCAAATCCAACCGATGCAGATTGGAAATTTGTAGAATCTAACCGTGCAGTTGGTCAAGAAAAGAAAGATGCACAAGGAGTCATTGACGAAATTAACGACTCACTTATGTAAGATAGGGCAGGTAAGGAACAATGAGCAAATCCAAAATTAAGCGCTTTTTGAGAATTAAGCCTAAGAAACAGCAGGATAGGGATTCACCAATGCTCTTTTCTAAAGACCTTTGGTTAACCACTTTGGCTACACTGCTTATTATCTTAGGTATAGCTACTATGATTACCCTTCCACGATACCGTGCTTTTGCGGACAATGTAGCAACAGGTAACGGAACACAAGGTACAAGTGCCAGCACTGGTCCAGCAACCGGTAATGGTACGCAAGGCACAGGTAGTCCATCTGCGAGCTATAACGGTGGCAACTCCAATTATAGTGATACTCCAATAAAAATAGCCCAGAATGCAAGAGAAGATCGTGCTACTGAAAAGAAAAATGCCAAGATCAGAAAGAAGCAAGATAAGGCTGAAAGCAAAAAGCAGTCCGGTAGCGATCGTTCTGCTGTCATGAAGGCTTACGGTTTAGCCTCTAAAAAGCAACAGCAAAAAATTGAAAAAGACGCTGGCGTTGAAGTAAGCAAATTTGGCGATGATGGTAAAAAGGCTTCTAAATCGGATTGGAAAAAGTTTATTAGTGCCATGAAAGATGACATTAAGCCTACTGCTAAAGGCAACAAAGCACAAAAAGCATTATATAAAGCCTTGAATACTAAAGACGCACAATTTGATGATAAAAATGATTCTGAAAATAAAGATGACGATAAGGATGACGATAGCAATAGTAAAGGTGACTCTGTTAAAGCTGTCATGAAAGCCTTGAAGAAAGGTGATTATTCTCTTCAAAAACCCCACACACTTGCTGGTAAAATTGGGCAGGCTATCTTTAATTTCTTCTGGTCAACTGCTGTTGGCAAATGGTTAATGAAGAATAGTATTGGTGGCACAATCTTTGGTGGAGCTACTACTACTAGTCAGTTAGAAAAAATTGTTCAAAGCGATCCTGTACACTTAATGTATCCAAGTGCAGGTGCCAATAATATGTTCGTAGTATCTAATTGGCTTGAACCAGCTATGATGGGCTTAGCTGTAGTATTCATGGCTGTAGCGCTTATTCTTAATGCTACAAAGATGGGGTGGAGAAACTTCTCTGATCCTAGTCGAAGTCGAGTAGCCTTTTATCATTCAATCATAGATACCGGTATTTCGTTAGTTGGACTTTGGGCTTATCCTTCGATCGTTACCACATTATTGCAGTTTGATGGTGTGCTGGTTTTGGGAATAAACTCATGGATGAATCAAGTGCAGGTTAACAGCGGTGAAACCTTGCTAAACGTAGCCCTTAAGTTAGGCGTAGATGATACTACCATCAATATGTTAAGCAGTGGTTTCCTATTTGGTGGAGAATTTTCTGGTTCTTTATTTTGTTTGATCTATCTATTTACCTACTTAGGACTGTCAGTTTGGATTATGTATTATTACTTTATCCGCTCAATGGTATTTACTGTTTTAGTAGCTGTTGGTCCTTTGTTTATTGCTTTCTGGTCAACCGATTGGGGCAAGGGCAGAGCGCTTAATTGGATCAAAGAAATGGTCTCTACGATTTTCGTTCAGGTCATAAATGCTTTAGTTCTCTTGATGGTGTCGCTCTTCATGGCTTGGAACAATTCAAGGATAACGCTTGCTGGTGCCAAACTAATTGTTGCTCAAAATAATTGGGCACAAGCTCATAAAGGTATGGATTTATTGACTAAATTGCCTATATTTGGTCATATGATTGCTAAGGGTGTTGGTAAGCCTATGGATGCCGGTCCTCAAGGCTTTGAAGTCATGGTTATCGGATTCATCATTATGATTACCTTTATCCCTTTGTCGAGAAGTCTAGCTGAACTATTTGGCTTACAAACAAGAATGCTTGATAATATTCACCAAAGCACTTCTCAAACCTTGCAGACAGCGGCAATGATAGGTGGTGCCGCATTAGGAATTTCTGCGTTGGGACTTGGAAACGTCATAGCCGCTCATGAACTTCCTAATGCTCTTGCAGGTATTAAGAAGGCAACAGGCGCTAGTGCTAAAGGTCACCGACTTAAGTCTTTTGCACAGGGGTATAAGGATAAAGCCCATGCACGTTTGAAAAAGCGTTTAGCTAACCATAAAAAAGGTACGTGGGGTAATGAAATAGCTGGTATTATGGGAGCCGGTACCGGTCAAATGCTTATGGCTTCTGCCGGTTTAGGCGCTGATGTTAATCCTCTTGCTCTTGCCTCTATGACAAAGGCAGGTGGCGAGATTGGTACGCAAGCTACCACTTTGGCTAAAGGTGGACTTAATAAAATGGGCTTAAAAGCGCAAGAACTCAAGAAAAAGTTCCCAAATAAAAAAGGTCATGCCTTAGAAGAAGAGGACGCTAAAAAAGCTACAAAGCCTCTTAAAGATCAAATGGTCAATGATGCCGTTTCAGCTAGAGATAAGGCTAATGGTGATCCCGAAGCTATATTGCAACGAATGGGATTAAGTGAAAAAGACATTAATCCGAAAACAGGGGAACTTAAAGACGATGCTACGCCCGAACAGAAAAAGAATTTTGATGAAATCAAAGATCAATATAATAAAGCTAAAGCATGGAATCGAATGTCCGATAAGGAAAAACATGACTTGGTTGCTAAAGAACTCGGACAAAGTGTTCATGGTGGCGGTAATGGAGAAGCCGGTTATGCCAAGTTAGGTGAAGTCAAGAATAAGATGAAAGGCGTTGATGAATCGTTTTCTACCCATAAATATGACTCAGAAAACGGTATACAAGAAGGTCATATGTCCGAGTGGGCTATTCAAAAGAAAGCTGAACATTATGGAATAACTAATGCTGATCAAGCTTGGCAAAGTGATGATAATAATAAGCAAAAAACAGGCGAAAGCTTTCAAGATTATTTAAAGAGAAGAAATGATAATCTTAATAATGTTCTTGTTCAAGGTCAACGAGCTATTGCAAATTCCGCAATGGAAACCTTTGGTATTGATCCATCTCAAGACGCTGTAGATAAAATCTATGGTGAAGGAGATAAGAATAAATCAATGGGCGGTATACCTATTAATACCGATCAATTTAGAAAGAATCTTACTAATAAATTAGCAGACTTAGGCTTTAGTGACAGTAAGATTGGTGAAATAGGTAAGCAAATTGATAGTATAGATTCCAAGCCAATGCTTAGCGCTCTTGATAACCCTTACGGAGAAGATACGGCTGTAATAGATTCAGATATGTACAGAAAGTTTGCTAATGCACAGCAACAGCTTACCAATTTAACTACTGGTTTAGGAAATGTTACTGCCGAAGATTTTCAACACATAAATACAAATGAGTTTACCGAAGAAAGAGCGCAGGAGATTCGTAAACAATCAGAACAGCAATGGAAAGACTTGCAAAAGACAAGATATGCTTCTAAGCAGGCATATGATAAAGACCAGATTATCGCCGGAGCCGATTTGGAAAATCCATATTCCGTTTCTTCTTGGTTAGGTGGCTATGGCAATAGTGGTTACGGCTATGGTGGCTCATCGTCTAGCGGTGGAGTTAGTCCGTCTTATGATACATATAATCGGAGAATCATGGCATACAATCGACAAAAGCCGGAATCATTGGGTATGACTATGAAAGAAGCTAGACAAATGGCTTCTATTCCAAATCCCAACCCTAATGCAGAAGGCGATCAAACTATTGTACCTAGTGGTTCTTTTAGAATTTTAACTACTAATGGTAGCTCTATGATTCAAGCCAAAGATAGTAATGGTGTATATCATATGGTCGGTAATTTAGGGTTAGGTGATACGTCTTTGCAAGAAGGTCAAGAAGTATACACTGATCTTGATTTAACTGATAATAACATTCCGGTGTTTGCACGAGACCCGATGACTCATCAAACTGCTGGTGCTTATACGATCGGTGGCGATGGTGTAAGTCATATTCCATTTAGTTTTACGAATGGTTTTCAACCAGACATTTCAAGTATGCTTCCTACTGGAAAACCAATGGTTTCAGAACCAGAAATGCCTATGTCTCTTTTCCATAATGGCAAGCTTTATGCAAGAGCGCCTGAGTATCAAAAGTCATTAGAGGATTCTACAATGAATGCTCCAACTGTACAGCAAATGAAGAGTATGGGATATAACAACTTTAGATTTGTTATGGATAATCAAGGCGCTGTAATTACTGCTGAAAAGGATGGTGTAGAGCAAGCGATCTGCGCACCAAATTCTGATGCACCTTCTATTTTTAGTAAAGCATTTACGCCAACCAATAATAATGAAGTCATAAGTATTCCGTTAAACTTTTCAGACAGTAGCTTTTCTGTACCAAATACTATACGAGACGGTTCTATCAGAGTTATGGGTGATGACCTTGATTTAGGAAAGAGAAATGCTACTGAAAATCAGCTTTTGTCTTATTTTGGTGACAATCATGCTAACCAAAGAAAGTTAAGTAGCTTTATTGAAAATAATTTGATCTTTTCTACTCCAAAAGTTTTGACAAATGAAATTAGCAATACTCCTGCAAATACCAGTATTGATCCGATTGCTACTTTTACAGGTGACACAACTCGATTTGTAGGTGGTAATAGATGATAGATTTCCAGATAAAGAGTTTAGAGACTTCTTTTGATAAATAGGTGGTGAAGAAATTTGAAAAATAATTTTAATAAAAGTGATGATGAACTTATTGCTTTATCAAATTTTTTCAATCTTTTTGCACTAATTATTTGCTGGATTTCCGTTATCTTGGCGCTGATTTATTTCTCTGCTACGGCTAAAATAGGGTTAACTATCGTATTCTTACAGGTAACACCTTTTAGATATTTATTCTTTGATATTGCTCCTAGTAAGTTATCCAAGCGTCCACCTTCGCTTGATCGAACTATTCCTTTGACAATATACGTATCACACCTAACACAAAGCTTTTCAATGCCTCATGGAAAGTTCTTGGCTAGTTGCTGGGGATTTTTCTTAGCTTTAGGCAGAGCTTTCTTCAACGGCTACGGTTTGCTGTATTTTGACAGCTTTACCTTTTTCTATAAAGTGAAAAATGATAAAAGCGGATTGCCAATTAATCAAGATATTAAAGCTTTATATAATAGCGAAAGAATAGAAGCCATAAAGGAAGAGCTTGAAGATAAAAGTATTAAAGACCCAGAATTAAGAAAGTATGCACAAGAATTAACTGAAATGTATGAGCATGTTGCAGTTAAACAACAACTTACACAGTGGGATTTTGAGCTTAAGCGTTACGTAAAAACACCAACCGTTTATTTCAAAAATGCGGAGATTGGTAATGCAGTGATTGACGATAAATATGCTTTGGATATTGAGGCTTATAATCGGGATCATCCCGATCATCCAATACTTTTAAGTGCTAAGGCACGTAAGCTGATTAAACAGCAAGAGCAATTCAAAGACAAAAACAAAAAGCATTAGCAAATTTGCTAATGCTTTTTTCGTGGAT
>Ga0079226_10003655_pt1 | contig 11785 bp, 8 predicted proteins | sample Poulit2014_FD_76345 | JGI IMG/M metagenome (GOLD analysis project Ga0079226, IMG submission 76345) | Agricultural soil microbial communities from Georgia to study Nitrogen management - Poultry litter 2014 | ecosystem: Environmental > Terrestrial > Soil > Agricultural land | place: USA: Georgia... | reverse complement strand
ACCCATCCGCGTACGCGTGACAAACAGGTACAGGCCCAGCGCCACGGCCAGACCCACCACGATGATCATGAGCCGGTATGCCGGATAGGCAAGATCAGGCATAATCCGTACCGGCCCGGCCAGCGCTGCGGGCGCGTTAAGCATCAATGGTGCAGAACCCCAGATCAGTTTGACGAGATCATTGGCGATCAGGATGATGGCGTAGGTACCCAGCACCTGGGCCAGGTGGTCCCGTGCTGCCAGATGCCGGAAGACAACGATTTCCAGCAGGGCGGCCACCGCAGCTGTCGCCATGGCCGCCACCCCCACTGCCAGCAGGAAAGAACCCGTATGACCCATGGTAGACGCGGCCACATAGGCTCCGGCCATGTACAGTGAGCCGTGCGCCAGGTTCATGATGTCCATGATGCCGAAGATCAGGGTCAGTCCTGCCGCGATCAGAAACAGCATCAGGCCGAACTGCAGCCCGTTGAGAAACTGCTCGATGAGCAGAATGGACGTCATCAGGACCCCTTACATCTTGCAGTCCTGGACGTAATGATCCTGATAGTTTTCGAGAATCTGTTCAACCAGGCGATTGGTTACCCGGCCGTCATCGTCCTTTTCTATCTGGCGAACGTAGTACGACTGAATGGGGAAGTGGTTGTCACCATAGGTGAAATCACCCCGGACGGAATCGAAATCCGCTTTTTTCAGGGCGTCCACCACGGCATCGCGATCATCCACCTTGCCGTCCACCTGCGCCACGGCAGCGTCAATCGCCATGATGACATCGTAGGCCTGGGCCGCATAGACCGAAGGGTACCGGCCATCGTAGGTGTCGCGGAAAGCCGCGACAAACGCCTGGTTGGCGTCGTTTTCCAGGTCGTGCGCCCATTGTGCGGTGTTGATCATGCCCAGCATGGGCTCGCCCACGGCCATGATGACGTCTTCATCGGCAGAAAACCCGGGGCCGATCAACGTGATGGCTTCCGACAGGCCAGCCGACTCGAACTGCTTGATGAAATTGATGCCCATGGCGGCCGGCAGGAATATGTAAACGGCATCGGGCCTGGCGGCACGAATCTGCGCCAGCTCGGCTGCATAATCAATCTGCCCCAGTGCGGTGTAGAGCTCTTCGCTGACTTCCTGGCCGTAACCCCGCTTGAAACCATTCAGGGCATCCACTCCTGCCGGGTAGTCGGGCGCCATGATCAACACATTGGAAAAATCCCGCTCGGCGGCAGCCTTTCCAGCGGATTCGTGGAAGACGTCATTCTGGTAGGACGTGCCAAACCAGAAGCGATTGCACTGCTCACCTGCATACTGGCTGGGGCCCGGATTGTTTGAAAGATAGGGCACCTCGGCCTTGAACAGGGCCGGCCCGACCGCAAGCGCAACGTTGGATCCGATGGGGCCGGTAAAGAAGTCGATTTTTTCACGCTTGAGGTAGCGATTGACCAGTTGACGTGCCTGGTCGGGGTTACCGCCCATGTCCGTCTGGATGAACTCGGCGGGCTGTCCGCCCAGTTTGCCGCCCAGATGGTCAATGGCCAGATTGAAGCCATCACGGGCCTCGGCGCCGATGGCCGCAAACGGGCCCGATATGTCATTGGCGATACCAATTTTGACCGGGTTTGCCGAGGCGCCCACCGGGAGCAGCGCCGCAGCTAAAATGAACGTCGAAAGCATTTTCATGCGTGTGTCTCCTGAGAATGTTACGCCTTGGCATTCTAACCGCATAAACCTTGTTGTTTAATACTCTACACATTGACCCTTTAAGTTTGTATGCGGCCCCGTCCTGTAAAAACTCCTTCCAGGCTGGCCATGCCAGCCATTTTGTCTGTCCTGCTGACGGGCTGTACGGCCCTGCCTTCGAACCATGACCGACAGGCTTCCCGAGCCATACCGCCGCAGCAGGCAGAACAGACCCAGCTGGGCGAGACCTTGAGCCAGCTGGCCCAGTCCTTTCCTGGCCAGTCCGGCATTTACCCGCTGGCCGACTCGCACGAGGCCTTTGCAGTGCGCACCCTGCTGGCGGATGCGGCCCAGAAGACCCTGGATATCCAGTATTACATCTGGCGCAATGACCTCACCGGCACCCTCATGATGCACAGCCTGAAACAGGCGGCCGACCGCGGCGTGCGCGTACGCGTGCTGCTTGATGACAGCGCGGGCGTAGGCTTTGACAAGATACTGGCCACGCTGAATGCACACGAAAACATAGAGGTGCGGCTGTTCAACCCACTTGCCATCCGGTTTCCCCGGTGGATCAATTATGTGGTGGATTTCAGGCGGGTCAACCGGCGCATGCACAACAAGACATTCATTGCCGACAACCAGGCTGCCATTATCGGCGGACGCAACATTGGCGATGAATATTTCGGCGCTGCCCAGAACTTTCTGTTCTCCGACATGGACGTGGTGGCAGTCGGGCCTGTGGTGCACGATGTGTCCACCGACTTTGACAGCTACTGGAACAGTGAATCGGCTTATCCGGTTGCCAGCCTCTTGCCTCCGGCCCCGCCGGACGCGCTGGAAAAACTCAGGAGCCGGGCGGTGGCTACCACCGCGGATCCCAAGGCACGGGCTTTTGTAGATGCCATGAGACAAAGCAACCTGGTTGAAGAGCTGGTCAATGGCAATATTGATCTGGTGTGGGCACCCGTGCGTATGCTCAGCGACGACCCTGCCAAGGTGCTGGGCCAGGCCTCCGAGGAAAACGGCGTCGCTGCCGAGCTGGGCCGTATCCTGGATCAGCCCACTTCCCATATCGAGCTGATTTCATCGTATTTTGTGCCCACACGCACCGGCACCCGTGCGCTGGTCAATCTTGCCAATCAGGGCATAGACATTCGGATACTGACCAATTCTCTGGCCGCTACGGACGTGGCGGCGGTGCATGCCGGCTATGCCAAACACCGCAAGCCCCTGCTCAAGGCCGGCATCACCCTCTACGAGATGCGGCCGCAGCCCGACACCAGTCAGCCAGTCAACCGTACCGGAAAGCACAAGAAGCCTCGCAAGCGACGCAAGGCGGCCTTTCGCACCTGGCGCTGGGGCTTGGGTGGGGTGCCCAGTGGTTACGGTCCCTTTGGCAGTGCCAACGCCAGCCTGCATGCCAAGACCCTGTCCATTGACGATCAGAAGGTGTTTGTGGGTTCGTTCAATTTCGACCCACGCTCGGCGCGCCTCAATACCGAACTGGGCTTTGTCATAGACAGTCCCGAGTTGTCACGAGACATCACCAGAACGTTTATGGATCAGGTGCCGCAGACCAGTTACCAGGTGCACCTGGATGACAACAACGAACTGTACTGGACGCGCCACGACAACGGCCAGACCATGCGTTTTGACACCGAACCGGAAGCCAGCCTGTGGCGGCGGATCTGGGTAGGTGTACTGTCTGCGTTTCCCATAGAATGGATGCTTTAGTCGCATTGACGGCGATCAGCATGGCAGTGTTACCCTTTTTCTGGTCAGCCGACAAGAAGGAGTCATCATGATCCATCCTCAAGCACATGCTTTCCACAGAAGACTGGCGGGGCTGCTTTTGACGCTGCTGGCCGCCCTGATGCTGTGGGTAGCAAGCGGACCCGTGCAAGCACAGGAAGACAACGAACAGCCCGTCCAGGCGACCGAACAGCAAAGTCCGGGCAATCGCGCAGCCTACGCCGCTCTGCTGGCTGTCCTGGAAAACGAAGAAACCCGGGAGCAACTGCTCGAACAGTTGCGTACCCTGTCTGACTTGCCCGGGGGTGCCACGCAACAGGATACCCTTCCGGAAGCAGGAGTGGAGGACGCCACACCCCGCGCGGTGGACAAAATCCCCCTGACCGAACGGCTGCAAAGTGTGGCAACCAAGACTCGCCAGGACATCTCCATATCCTGGTTTGTAGCCAAAAAGCTGGTTACCGGGCAGCGCATTCCCGGGATTGCACTGGATGGCTGGACGCCTGCCTTCATGACCCTCCTGTTTGTCATTGTGGCCGTCATCCTCACCCGCGTGGCACTCAGCCTGCCATTGCGTTCGATTTTCAACCGGCTGGCTCACTGGGTGGAAACCGAACAGAAGGAAAGCCGGCGACGCTGGCGCAATCATCGCTTGCATGGCTTTACCCGGGCACCCCAGGGGCGCAAACTGCTCGCCACCCTGGCAGGCCTGGGGGCCGATATCCTGGCCACCATGCTGGCCAGCATGGTTGGCTATGCCACGGCCATTTTCGTCAGCAACACGGGCCAGGGCATGTCGCTGTTCGCCATGCTGTTCCTGGCTGCGTTCTTTGCCGCCGAAATCCTGATAGCCATATCCCGTGCAGCGTTTGGCATTCGCCGGCCGGTATTGCGCACCATTCCAATGGGCACACCCACGGCCAGTTACTGGCACCGGTGGTTCAGCGCCATCATCAGCACCACGGGCTACACCTTGCTGCTCATCGTGCCAGCGGTGCAAAGCGTGTTGACCCCCGCCGTTGGCCGGCTGCTTGGGCTTGTGCTGATGCTGGTCATTTACCTGTACGCCGTCACGGCGATCTGGTCACGGCGCCACAACGTGCGTGACAACCTGCTGCAATACGCCGACAACGCCGAAACCTCTACCGTACTTGGCACCCTTGTCCGCATCATGGCGCGAATATGGCACTGGTTGCTGCTGGTTTATCTGACGGTGCTGTTTGTCGTCAGCCAGACCCAACAGCAGGCCGCGCTCAGTTTCATGGCAGCGGCCACCCTGCAAACCGCTGTGGCGCTGGCACTCGGTGCACTGGCTATTGTCGGCATCTCGTCCCTGACCAACAAGCGCGTGATCCTGTCCGGAGACTGGCATCGCACGCTGCCTTCTTTTGAAGACCGTATCAACACGTATGCGCCCTTCTTTCTGCGAGGCCTGCGCCTGCTTGTCGTCATTGCCGTTGCGCTGGCCATCGTGGATGCGTGGCGAGCCTTCAATCTCCTTGACTGGGTACAATCCGCGGCAGGGCAGCGACTGGTTTCCATGGTCATTCATGTGGGCATCATTTTGCTGATTGCCACCCTTGGATGGACCATACTTGCCAGCCTGATTGAACATCGCCTGGGCGTGACTCAAGCCCGACGTCGCCCCAGTGAACGGGAAAAAACCCTGCTGCTGCTGTTTCGCAATGCCGCGGCCATCACCATCGCCACCCTGACGGTACTCATTGTGCTGTCACAAATCGGGATAGACATCGGGCCTTTGCTGGCTGGTGCAGGGGTAGCCGGGCTGGCCATTGGCTTTGGTGCCCAGAAACTGGTGCAGGACGTCATTACCGGCATTTTCATCCAGCTTGAAAACGGTATGAATCAAAATGATGTCGTGGAGGTCGCTGGCCTGTTTGGCACGGTTGAAAAAGTCACCATCCGTTCGGTGGTCATCCGTACCCTGGATGGCGGCTACCATCTGATTCCGTTTTCGGCCATTGATCGCGTCAGCAACCATACGCGTGATTATGGCTACCATTATGGCGAATATTCCGTCAGCCACCGTGAAAGCGTGGAAGAAGCTACGGCGCAATTGCATGCAGCGTTTGACGACCTGATGCAGGATCCGGAAATTGCCGCCGAAGTGCTGGAAGAAATCACGATTCCGGGCGTAACCTCACTGAATGAACGGGGATTCACCATCCGGGTCATGATCAAGACCACACCGGGTAACCAGTGGACGGTACAGCGTGCCTTCAATCGCAAGGTCAAGGAACACTTTGACGCAGCCGGCATCGAAATCCCCTACCCGCAGACAGTCGTGCATTTCGGCCGTGACAAGGATGGCCGTGCGGCGCCGCTGGCCATGCATCAGATTGAAAAAATTGAAGACGTTCTGGATACCGGTGCCGCGCCAGGGCAGACCCGGCGCGATATGCCGCCGCGGCCCGAACCCGCTTCCGACGCAGGCCATCCATGACGATGATCATTAGCAGCCAACGCAACCTGCCTGACAGGTATTCAGTGGCCAACATGCTGGCCTACCACCTGCGCGACCCGGAAGGCGTCAGCGAACGTGGCACGCCAGATACGCTGGACAAGGCCTTTGTCTACCAGGGTGCTCCCAGCCTGCTGCGGCTCGAACTGAGCCCCGACACCGTGACAGCCAGCTGGACACTGATTCCACCGGCCAGCGCCATCAAGCAGGAAAGCCCACCCGGGCTGCCCCCGGCCGCCTCGCTGGAAACCATATTGGCAAACATGGTTGACCGCATGCTGGGCCTGCAGCAAGACATCCAGGCGTTTGAAAAATCCCATGCCACGCATCCCGAGTTGGGGCCGCTCATCACGCGACAACAGGGCCTGCGCGTGGCAGCCACTGCCACGCCATTCGAGGCACTGGCCTGGGCCATTATTGGCCAACAGATCAGTGTGAAGGCCGCTGTCGCCATCCGTCGACGCCTGATTCAGGCTACCGGCCCCCGCCTTCCTGGTGGATTATGGGGCCATCCGGATGCCTGCCAGTTGGCGACCCAGCCGCCGCAACGCCTGCTGGATGCTGGCCTGTCACAAGCCAAGACACGCGCCCTTCTGACCGTCAGTCAAATGGTGGCCAATGACACACTGCCTCTGGATACGTGGCTGCAAAGCGCGCAGCCCGACTGGCCGGCCTGGCGCGATACCTTGCTGGACGTGCGCGGTATCGGTCCGTGGACGGTCGATTACACCATGCTGCGCGGCTATGGCTGGCTGGATGGTTCCCTACATGGCGATGTAGCGGTTCGGCGTGCCCTGGCCCACCTGCTGGGCTGTGAAACACCCGTGACCGCCGCCTTTACCCGGCAATGGCTGAACCGCTTCACGCCATGGAAGGCACTGGTGGGTGCGCATCTGTGGGCCAGCAACAAGCTGCAGGCCTGATGCCGTCCCTGGCCCGACCTGGGCCCTGGCTCAACGAACCGGCAAGAAGTTGAAAAAAAACAGGCCCTGCAGATAGTTGATGCCGACACGACGAATCTTTTCATCCAGCAGGCTGGCCACCAGATCAAGACGACCAACCAACTGACCAAACTCGCGTTCAAAACTCAGGTTGATGACATCGTCGCTGATCTCGTTGGCCCATAGCAGTGGCTGACCCGCGCTGTCGCGGCGCGAGTTCAGCAACCAGGCTGCGGCTTCAACATTGCGTGCTGCGTTGAACACATGCTGGGCATCCAGGTTGTCGGTCAGATAGAAACGGCTCTTGTCGCGATGGGCGGTCAGGATCATGTCGGACAACCCATAAATGAAGGCCGCTACCCTGTCGCCGTCGTAAGCGGGCTCAAATGCGACGGCCAGCACCTCAATGTCCTGTAGCCCGTCCAGCCCGACAGGCGGCGTAGCCGTACGGATCCCGGTTTTGCCGTGTTCCAGCGCCGCCTCCAGGCTGGTGTGTCCGGCACCCCGCCAATAGCCGGGATTGCGTTTGTAGAGCTTTTCCTGCAAGCGGTAAATGCTGTCCAGATTATCGCGCATGGCCAGCGTCATGGTGCGGTTGAAATCCGATTGCAGCAACTGATCCGTACCCATGGATTCGCCGCGCGGCCCGTTGCTACCCTCGCCGGGAACCGTCGTGCAGGCCAGCATGATCAGGGCCATAAGCTTAAGGAACAGGAGCCGTACAATCCCGCTAAAATAGCGGCTGCCGAATTGTTTTCGCGCACCTTTCATGTTTTTCTTCATCCCATGATAGACATTCAATCCGCCTCACAGCAGTTCGACGGCCCTGACGGGCTGATCCATGCCGTCACCGATGTCTCCCTCAACATCCGGAAGGGCGACATCTTCGGAATCATCGGGCGCAGCGGCGCCGGAAAAAGCACCCTGGTGCGCATGCTCAACCTGCTCAACCGGCCGACTACCGGCCGTATTATCCTTGATGGCCAGGACCTTACCCAACTCAATGCGCAAGACCTTCGCCAGGCCCGTCGCGACATTGGCATGATATTCCAGCACTTCAACCTGCTGTCATCGCGTACAGTCGCGGCCAATGTTGCCCTGCCCCTCGAGCTGGCCGGCCACGACAGCACGACCATTCGTCAGCGTGTTGGCGAGCTGCTGGACATTGTCGGGCTGGCGCAGCAACGCGACCGGTATCCGGCGCAGATCAGTGGTGGGCAAAAACAGCGGGTCGGCATTGCGCGTGCCCTGGCCAACCACCCCAAGGTGCTGCTGTCCGACGAGGCGACATCAGCGCTGGACCCTGAAACGACCCGCTCCATTCTGGACCTGCTGAAGCGGATCAACAAGGAACTGGGCCTGACGATTGTACTGATCACACACCAGATGGAAGTCATCAAACTGATCTGCGATCGAATGGCAGTCATGGAAAATGGACAGGTCATCGAGCAAGGGAATGTGCTGGATGTGTTTCGCGAGCCGGCTCACAGCGTGACTCGCTCCATGATCGGTGACGTCATTGCCCAGGAACTGCCGGCCAGCGTGCTGGCCCGCCTGCAATCACAGCAGCAGGGTAATGATCAGCATACGGATCAAAGCCATCTTCTTCGGCTGGTGTTTGTCGGATCAGGGGTGGAGCAACCCCTGCTTTCTGAAGTCGTGCGCCGATTCAACATGGATTTCAGCATTCTGCATGGCCAGATCGACGAAATACAGGAACAGGCCTTTGGCTCATTGATCATACAGGCGCAAGGCAATCGCACACAGGTTGCCGAAGCCGTGGCATTCATGGCCGCAAGAGGCGTTGCCGTAGAGGAGCTCAATCATGTCATCAGCACTCATTGACCTGTTTGTCACATCGCTGGGCGAGACCCTGATCATGGTGGCCATATCGGGCGCCATCGGTACGGCCATCGGTCTGCCGCTGGGCATCTTGCTGCACCTGACCGACCGCAAGGGCGTGCTCCCGATCGTCAGCCTGAATCGTGCCGTCGCGCTAGTGGTCAATGCCATCCGCTCCACACCCTTCATCATCTTGCTGGTGGCCATCATCCCGTTCACGCGGCTCATTGTTGGCACTTCCATCGGCACACCGGCGGCCATCGTACCGCTGAGCATTGCTGCCATCCCCTTCATGGCGCGCCTGGTCGAATCGGCCCTGCGTGAGGTGGACAAAGGTCTGGTGGAAGCAGCCCAGGCCATGGGCGCCACCAACTGGCAGATTGTTTACAAGGTGTTGATTCCAGAGGCCTTTCCGGGAATCATCGCTGGGCTCACTATCTTGCTGATCAGCCTGGTGGGCTATTCCGCCATGGCCGGAGCAGTGGGTGGTGGCGGGCTGGGGGATCTGGGTATCCGTTATGGCTATCAGCGGTTTCTGCCCGAGGTCATGCTGGCCGTGGTGTTGATCTTGATTGTGCTGGTACAGCTGCTGCAGACCCTGGGCGACTATCTGGTGCGCCGGCTCACCCACCGTTGAGCTGGCACGCACCTCACCGTCTGTGCACGGTCGTATCCGTAATAAACATATAATGAAACGGTGCCCTTGCGCGGGGCTGTGCCGTTTACAATACGGGCTTTCACGGCTGCCCTGCTGAAACGGGCGGTTTTTCCCGGCACCCTGCCACTGATCTGTTCGTTACGGAGATTCCCTTGACTGTTTCCCTGCCCCGCCTGCTGACCACCACGTCACTGCTCTCTGCCCTGGCCCTGGTGCCTGTCATGGGCATGGCCAAGACATACAAAATCGGGGTCACGCCAGGACCTCACGCTCAGACACTTGAATTCGTACAGGACATTGCCGCCGAAAATGGCGTCAATATTGAAATCCTCGAATTCAGTGACTACGTACAGCCCAACGCCGCACTGGCTGCCGGTGACCTGGATGCCAACAGCTTCCAGCACGAGCCTTATCTGGATGCCCAGATTGCAGACCGGGGCTATGAGCTCACCAACGTGGCCTTTACCATTACCTTCCCCATGGGCATCTACTCCGAACGCATTGACAACCTTGACGATCTCCAGGAAGGGGCTCGGGTCGGCATTCCCAATGACCCGACCAATGGCGGTCGTGCCCTGCTGCTGCTTGAAGCCCAAGGTGTACTGGAGCTTGATCCCGATGCCGGCCTGAAGGCCACACCACTAGATGTGGTCGGCAACCCCAAGAAAATCAGGTTGGTCGAGCTGGATGCCGCACAACTGCCACGGTCTCTGTCCGACCTGGATGCCGCAGCGGTCAATGGCAATTACGCACAGACCGCCGGCATGGATCCGGTTGAAGATTCCATCGCCCTCGAAGACCCGCAAGGGCCCTATGCCAATATTCTGGTTGTTCGTACCGAAGACAAGGATGAGGAGTGGGTCCAGACCTTGATTGACAGCTACCACTCACCCGCCGTCAAGGACTTCGTCCAGGAGACGTTTGAAAACTCCGTCGTTGTTGCCTGGTAGGCGTCAGCAGACCTCGGGAACGGGCCTGATTCAGAATTGCAGAAGCAGGCCCATTCCCAGCAACATCAGTTGTTCCAGCGTGATCTCACTTTCATTCAGAAGCACATGATTCTGTCCGGGCGTTACGCTGATTTGTAGCTGTACATCATCGCCGGTTCGGGTCACCATGCCCAGGCGCTCCAATGATTTGGCATAGGCGTCAAACAGTTCCTCACCCAGCTGCACGCCTTCCCTGGCAGAATCACCATCGGTATCGCCGCCCGCCAGTGCCTCAAAAAGCGCCACCACCATGGCGCGATTCAGGCTGATCTGCAGATCAGCTTGCCGGATTCCCTGCAACAGCCAGTCATCCGGGCCCGATGTCTCGTCAATGGCGTCCTGCAAGAACAGGGCAGCAGAAGCATGGCTCTGACCGGCTTCATTCTGCCAGATCAATGGATCCAGACGCCATTCGGGATTATGGCGCAAAACCTGCTTCAACTGGGTGACGAGTTCCTCACGGGCGGTTTCGGAGAGCCCCTCCGGACCCGATGGACCCATGGCTTCAGCCTGTGAGCGCCAACTGGACTGCAATCTGGCCAGCGCCTCGCGATCCAGCCGATTGACGGCCATTCCCAGTGTGAGTTGTCCAATCCTTGCCGTATCCAGTTCAACCTGATGCACATGATATTGCAGGCCGATGTCCATCAGCGCATGACGCTGGCTGGTTGCCAGACTGGTCTCGATACCTTGCAGCATCATGGGTGGAATGCCTTCTCCCTGGGAAATGGCAAGGGATTCAACGCGCATCTGACTATGGTGATCCAGCCCGTCACTTTCTGCCAGCTGGCTGGTCTGGGCGTCGACGTCAATTCCGGTCAGGGTAATGACCTCTTCGCTGTGATCATCGCGTTGCCGATAGCGATCAAAATGCCCCCTGAGCTGACTGGTCCTGAACTGATCAGAGACCTCCAGAAACAGCTCACCGCCACTGAATGCAATATGTGTGGATTCGTCCGGCGGGCTGGCCAGGGCAGAAAGCTGCAACCGGGACTGGGCCTTGCCTCTGAAACCCACTTCTGTTGTGATATGCAGTGGCGTCTCCATGCCGCTGTCGGGCGCCAGCCAGGCGTGCATGTCAGGAGTGGCCTCCAGGGTGGCCTCGCTATACGCCAGCACGGGCCTGAACTGGCCTTGTCTGAGCATGGACCACGGGAAGGGGCCGTGTTCAAGGACATCATCCAGAAAATAATGTGTGTTCTCGCCGTGCCGGTCAGTCAGGGTTACCCGGTAGCGCACGTGGGCTGTTGACCAGCCGCGCGAGTACTGCTCGATGCTGACCTGGGCATCGGCCTGGGACAAATCCGAACTGATGATGGTGCTGATTCGCTCGTTGAAATGAACCAGGCCGTCTTCGATGGCATGCTGGGTTCGCCAGCCTATCAACCAGACTGACGCGACCCAGAGGACAACAAGCGCAATGACAGGCAGCAGATATCTT
>Ga0079226_10003653_pt1 | contig 11788 bp, 9 predicted proteins | sample Poulit2014_FD_76345 | JGI IMG/M metagenome (GOLD analysis project Ga0079226, IMG submission 76345) | Agricultural soil microbial communities from Georgia to study Nitrogen management - Poultry litter 2014 | ecosystem: Environmental > Terrestrial > Soil > Agricultural land | place: USA: Georgia... | reverse complement strand
CTGATTCGCAAAGTTGCTTTTCTTACTACTTCGGATTTATATTTTCTATAATAATGCCATCCCTTCGGGATTTAAAGACGTGATTTTGTATATCTTAAAGGAATGAATGATTAATAATAAATGTTTTACAATGAGGCGACAACACCTTTATAAACAACGACTTAAGACTAACACACTCACGTAAAAATTCGCGTTAATTCGTACATCATTCGCATTAATTCGCATTTCCCGATTCACGATTTACTATTTACGAAAATTTGCGGATTTACTGATTCGCGAAGTTGCTTTTCTTACTACTTCGGATTTACATTTTCTATAATAATACCATCCCTTCGGGATTTAAAGACGTGATTTTGTATATCTTAAAGGAATGAATGATTAATGATGGATGTTTTACAACGAGGCAATAAGACCCTTATGATCAATAATTTAGGACCAACCATTAACGATTCACGACTAACGCACTCACGTAAAAATTCGCATTAATTCGCATTTACCACTAACGAAATATCGATACCAACTGTCTATCGTTAATCATTCTTTCTACTTTTTCTGCTATTTGAATAGTATTGGTTGCAGCTCCTTTTCGTAGGTTATCGCTTACAATCCACATACTTACTTCTTTAGGATTCTTAGGGTTTTTTCTAATTCTCCCCACAAACACCTCGTCTTTATTATGGCTATAGATCGGCATAGGATAAGTATGGGTCATAGGATTATCTTGCACCTTGATGCCTCGTGTTTCATGCAAAATTTTTCTAAGTTGCTGTAGATTTGGTTCTTTCTCAAAAGTCATGGTAACGCTTTCGGAGTGTCCTCCTACCGTTGGAATTCGAACAGCAGTAGCTGTGATATCGATAGTGTCATCCTCTAATATTTTTAAGGGTTCGTTCATCAGCTTTAATTCTTCTTTAGTAAAACCATTCTCTTCAAAAACATCACAATGTGGAATAGCATTTCGATAAATTGGATAGGGATATACCATTTCGGCCTTTATTCCTTGCTCTTCATTCTCCATTTGCTGTACAGCATCTTTTCCTGTACCTGTAACAGATTGATAGGTAGAGACTATTATCTTTTTTATAGTATAGGCTTTATGCAAAGGCGCCATTATCATTACCAATTGGGTAGTAGAACAATTAGGATTGGCAATAATCTTATCTTCTTTCGTCAATAAACCTCCATTTATTTCAGGAATAACTAGTTTGATATCGGGATGCATTCTCCAAGCTGAAGAATTATCAATAACATAAGTGCCAGTTTTGGCGAAAACTGGTGCCCATTGTTCAGAAATACTTCCTCCAGCAGAAAACAATGCAATATCGGGCTTCTTTTCTACTGCCTCTTCGATGGTTATAATCGTAAACTCTTTGTCTTTAAAAGTTATTTTTTTTCCTGCGGAACGTTCCGAAGCTACTGGAATCAATTCTGATACTGGAAAATTTCTTGTTTCAAGTAAGCGTATTAACACTTCTCCCACCATTCCTGTGGCACCCACTACAGCTATTTTCATCTTTATAAAATTTACAGTCAAAAATAAACATAATGCAGATTGAATAAAAAGAAAAACCCCTTTATTTAGATAAAATAAAGGGGTTAAGGATTAAATATGAGTAGTATAGCGGGTCGGCTATTTTATTATTGATTATTTTGTTTTCTCAATTCATCTCTAATTTCAGCTAGAAGTTCTTCTTGAGTAGGACCTGCAGGTTCTTCAACAGCAGCTGCTTCTTCTTCTTTTTTCTTACGTAAGTCTTTCACTTTACTATAACCTTTTACAATCATGAACAATACAAATCCAACAATGATCAAGTTGATAAGAGTATTGATCCATTTTCCATAAAGTATAGCATTTTCAGGTTCTATTATATTTCCATCAGCATCCACATTAGCTTCGCTTAGGACATATCGTAAATCGGAGAAATCCATTCCTCCGGTGAAATGTCCTACAATGGGCATCATAACATCTTCGGTAAACCCTGAAACTACGGCACCTACAGCAGTAGCAAGTAATACTGCAACCGATAAATCGATGACGTTCCCCGTCATGATAAAATCACGAAACTCTTGTAATAGCTTCTTCATAACAATAACTTTTTAAGTGTTTTAATCTAACATATGATGCAAAAATAGGAATAAATATATTTATAAAAGTCTCTTCTGTTAATTTTTTAAATCAAACATCTTGGGACTCTATCGGATATTCCTGATAATAACTCATAAAATATAGTTTTTCCTGATAAAGCTAAATCCATAACGTCATTATGTTTTCCGAACACCTCTACCATATCCCCTTCATCACATGCTATTTCGGTTACATCGATCATAAACATATCCATACAGATATTACCCAAAATAGGGGCTTTTCGCCCATTGAGGTAAACCCAACCCTTCCCATTACCATAAACTCTATGGATCCCATCGGCATGACCCAGTGGAATCGTAGCGATAACCATAGGTTCTTTGGCTATAAAAGTACGACTATAGCTGACACTATCTCCAGCATTTAGGTATTGTTTTTGGGTGATAGGTGCGTATAAACTAGACACGATTTTTAATTTCTTATTTGTGTGCTTGTCATAAGTATATCCATGTAGTCCCATTCCCAATCGCACAGCATCATAAAAGGCTTCGGGATAATTTATTACCCCCATGGTATTACAAAGGTGTCTTAACGGCATATATCCTAGCATATTCTCCAGTTCTTTGCTTACACGGACAAACTTCTCTATTTGCTGTTGGGTAAATTTCTTTTCTACAATAGCATCACTAGCAGCAAAGTGTGTGAAAATACTTTCTAGTTTTAAATTATTATTCGCAGCAAAAGCCATACCCAAAGATTCGGCTTGGTTTAACGCCATCCCTAATCGATTCATACCTGTATTGAATTTGACATGCACGGGATATTCTGTTAACTCATTTTCTTCCGCATAGACCGAAAATGCTCGAAACATCGTATCGGAATATAAACTAGGCTCGAGATGGTATTCAACAATCTGGGAAATTTCGCTAGGGTTGGATTGAAATACTAAAATAGGAGTTTTTACGCCTGCTTTTCGCAAAGCCACCCCTTCTCTAGTAAACACTACAGCAAGGTAATCCACTTGTAAGGTTTCTAGTTTTTTTGCTACAGTCACCGCATCAGTACCATAAGCATTGGCTTTAACGGCAGCAATAATTTTTGTGTCTTTTTTGAGTTTATTTTTAAAGTAAGTGAAGTTATGTTCTAGTGCCTGTAGATCAATCTCCAATCTTGTGCTAGGCAAATCATTCATAAGGTTATAAGTTTTTTTATATAGAATCTTTATTTTCGGTATATTCTTTTTCTTTTGCAATTTTCAATTTATAATAAGCTGCTCTGCTTAATGGCTCATATTCAGACTTCTCACCCAAAAACACCAAGTTATCATTGGATGATTTTCGATAGCTATAGTTTGCCAAGTTTCCAGTTCGTGTACAAACAGCATGGACTTTGGTGACATATTCAGCGGTAGCCATTAGGTAGGGCATTGGACCAAAAGGCTTGCCTTGAAAGTCCATATCCAATCCAGCAACAATCACGCGAATACCACTATTGGCAAGATGATTACATACCTGAACAATTTCGTCATCAAAAAACTGGGCTTCATCAATTCCCACCACATCACAACCACTCGCTAATAAAGGAATATTAGCAGCAGCGGGGACTGGTGTGGATTGAATTTCATTCCTATCATGCGAGACCACCAATTCATCATGGTAGCGACTATCCACTATAGGCTTAAAAATTTCAACCTTTTGATTAGCAAATCTTGCGCGTTTTAAACGCCGGATCAACTCTTCGGTTTTACCAGAGAACATCGAGCCACAGATTACTTCAATCCAGCCAAATTGTTCTTTTTGATTTACGGTATTTTCGAGAAACATGAATTCTTAAATTTACAAATTATAATAACTTGAGCCAACTGATTAGTTCGTGTAAAATTATACAAACTAAAAGAAACAATTCGATATTATTTAATTTTTCAGATTATACAATCCTACAGATGATAGGGCAAAGGAATATATAAAAAGCTTCGATATAATGATTGAATTTTCACAATTATTTATCTCAACAGAATACTAGTATTGAACTTAAATCCTCTATTAAAAATACTTTTATTACTTTTTATAGACATTCTATTTTATACTGAGCAAGAAAACAGATACCTTTACAACACAATAGATAAAGAGATAATAAGGATTTACATTATGAAAAAGAAAATAGAAGCCGAATTATATTCTTTGGCCAAGGATTTACTTGAGGTAAAAGATTCTCGTTCGACTACAGAATGGAAAGATATTACACAGAATCTTTATGATAAATTATGTGTTCTCGAACATCTCGAGTCTCAATTATACATTTCTGAGAAGTCTATAGGCTCTAAAAAAAATGAGCAGGATGAGAAGGTAAATCAAGAATCAGATAACAATCAAATATCAATCACCAGCCAGATAGAGGAGTTTGAACAAGAAACCCAAGATATTTTTTTTCCTGAAGATATAGATTCTCCCTCTCCAGAAAAGAAAGTAACCGAGGAAAATATGATAGCAGAAAAGGGAAATGAAACTCCTTCTGAAGCTATCATTCCTGAATCTAACACTCCTACACCTAGACGAACAGCTGAAGAACTGCAACGTTTTGCTTCAACATACAAACAAACTCCAGTTTTTGGCAGAAAGACATCTGAAGTAGAAGTTTCAGAAAAAGCTACTTCTTTTAAGGAGAGTAGCCTCCCAACCTCCAAACCTAAATCTCTGAATGACTCCTTAAATAGAGGGTTACATATTGCTCTAAACGATCGCATTGCCTTTATTAACAACCTATTTGCGGGCAGTACTCAGGATTTTAACAGAGTGCTTTCTCAAATCAACACTATGGATGATTTTGACAGTGTGCAAAATTTTTTAGAAAATCAAATCAAACCTGACTATCAGTTTTGGCAAGGAAAAGAAGAGTTTAGTGAACGTTTTATCACGATCATCGAAAAGAAATTTAGCTGATTTCACTTTATGAATAAACTATATTTGGTACCTACGCCTATTGGGAATTTAAAAGACATAAGTTTAAGGGCCTTAGAGGTTTTGCAGTCGGTAGATTGTATTCTAGCTGAGGACACTCGAACGAGTGGTAAACTTTTAAAGCATTATAATATTGACAAGCCTTTACTTTCTCATCATATGCACAATGAACACAAAACTACCGATACCATAGTGCAACGTATCTTAGGAGGGGAGACTATGGCATTAATTAGTGATGCTGGAACACCTGCTATCAGCGACCCAGGTTTTTTTTTAACCCGAGCTTGTATTGAAGCGGGTATAGAAGTAGATTGTCTTCCAGGGGCTACAGCATTTGTACCAGCGCTTGTCAATAGTGGATTGCCAAATGATAGGTTCGTTTTCGAAGGCTTTTTACCTCCCAAAAAAGGGCGACAAACCCGTCTAGCATTACTTGCCGAAGAAACACGGACTATTATTCTCTATGAATCGCCATATAAACTCATCAAAACTCTCAATCAGCTAAGAGAGTATCTCGGTGATGAAAGACCTGTTTCTGTATCTCGTGAAATCACTAAACTCCACGAAGAAACGCTCCGAGGCTCTCTTAAGAAAATAGGAGAGTATTTTGAAAAACATCCTCCAAAAGGAGAAATTGTGATTGTTATAGGCGGAAAATCTTATAAATAATTTTATTCATGCGCTGGGTAGAACCAAAGTCATTACCTGAAATAGAAATACAACACCTAGTGGAAGAAATAGGAATCCACCCTATTATCGCTAGACTTTTATTGCTGCGAGGGATTCACAACTACGAAGAAGCAAAAGCTTTTTTTAATCCTGATATTCGTTTATTACATGACCCTATGTTGATGAAAGACATGGGCAAAGCGCTTCCTACTATTCTTAACGCTATAGAGGCAGGTCAAAGAATAATGATATATGGGGATTATGATGTAGATGGTACTACGAGTGTTGCTTTACTCTCTCTCTATCTTAAAGAAATTGGAGCGGATATTCTAACCTATGTTCCCGATCGCTATTCCGAAGGATATGGAATTTCTCTACAAGGAATTGATTATGCAAAAAGCGAGAAAGTAAAATTAATTATTGCTATAGATTGTGGAATTAGGGCTATAGAACAAGTGGAATATGCCAAGCAGTTAGGTATAGACTTTATCATTTGTGATCATCACTTACCTGCTCAACAACTTCCGAAGGCTCGTGCCATTCTAAATCCTAAGCAAACGAGTTGTTCGTATCCCTATAAAGAGCTTTGCGCTTGTGGTGTAGGCTTCAAGCTTATTCAAGCGATTCATGCTAGACTTCATAAAAACTTTGAAGAGCTTTATTCTTATCTCGACCTAGTAGCCATTGCCACAGCAGCCGATATTGTTCCGTTGACTGGAGAAAATCGGATTTTAGTGGCTCAAGGCTTAAAGGTTCTAAACCGCTCAAAAAAACGTACAGGAATTCAAGCCATTCTTGATCATATTGATTTTAAAGATAAAGCCTTAAATCTCTCTGATTTAGTCTATAAAATTGCTCCTAGAATCAATGCCGCAGGGCGAATGAAACATGCACATCATGCCGTAGATCTTTTGGTTGAACAAGATATAAAGACCGCTAAAACAATAGCTTCCGATATAGAAAACTTTAATAGTAACCGTCGGAAAATAGATACGAGTATCACTGAAGAGGCCTTAACGCAAATTAAACAAGAGCAGAACCTAACCCAAAACACCACTGTCGTTTATCACGAGGACTGGCATCATGGCGTATTGGGAATCGTAGCATCTAGACTCATTGAAGTACATTACCGCCCCACCATTGTTTTTGGGAAAAGAGAAGGGCTTCTCACAGCTTCCGCTCGATCGGTAAAAGGATATAACATCTATGAAGCTCTAAATCAATGTGCACATCTATTGGAGAAATTTGGAGGTCATAAATATGCAGCTGGACTTAGTATGCTTCCTGAAAACTTTGAAATCTTTAAAAACACATTCGAAAAAACAGTTAGTAAAAGCCTGCCTGACGAATGCAAGCAACCTATAATCTCGATTGATGCAGAAATAAATCTGAAAGAGTTAATACCTCATCAAAAAGCTACTTTCCCTAAACTCTATCGCATTATTAATCGGATGCGCCCTTTTGGTCCAAAAAATCCTAATCCTGTATTTATCACTAAGAATGTTAGTGATCAAGGCTCCAGAAAGGTGGGGCAAGATAGAAAACATTTAAGAATACAAATTAATGATTCGAGCACTAATCAAGTTTTTACAGGTATCGGATTTAATCTTGCAGATAAGTTCGATCAGATTGACAAATCCAACTTTGAAATCGTATATAGACTGGATGAAAATCACTGGAACGGGGTAAGAAGCTTACAATTACAACTTATAGATCTTCGATAATAAAAGACCGATCTGAACTTTCAAAAACTTCTAGTTTAAAATTTTTCCCATCAAATACTCCATAGGTATAATACCCGATCCAATCGCCTAAATTAAAATAAAAACTTTGTTTTTCTATTTTCACTTTCATCGGGAGATGTCTGTGTCCAAATATAAAAAAGTCATAGTTCTCTTCTTTTAATTTTCTTTTTGCATACTGTACCAGCCACTCTTCTTCTTTTCCTAAAAAGGTATGATCTTCTTCGCCAGAAATCAATTTGTTTTTTACTGAGAAATATTGTCCTAACCCAACTCCAATATCAGGATGTAACCATCGGAATAGCCATTTGGATATGGGATGTGTAAATACTTTTTTCATGCGTTTGTAGCCTTTATCATTAGGACCTTTACCATCCCCATGTCCAATCAGAAATTTTTTATCTGCAATAGTAAATTTGGTACTATCATAAAAAACAGGAATATTCAATTCGGTCTCAAAATAATCTCTCATCCATAAATCATGATTGCCAACAAAAAAATAAATTGGAATTCCTTTATCTCTTAATTCAGCGAGTTTTCCTAAAACTCTTACAAAGCCTTTTGGAACTACCTTTTTATATTCGAACCAGAAGTCGAACAAATCCCCTAATAAAAAAATAGCTGCCGCATCATCCTGTATTTCATTCAACCAACGAACGAATTTTTTTTCTCTTGGTAAACTTATTTTAGAGTCTGGTGCTCCTAAGTGGTTGTCACTAGAGAAATAGACTTTTTTACCTTCTGGAATTTGGACTTCGATCATAGTTAGATCTATTGATTATCTGAGGCGAACCACTCCGCATAACTAGATTCGGTTTCTTGTAGTCTCAAGGAGTAAAGAGTAATAGAATCTGGTAAGTGTTTTTTAATTCGATCAACAAAATCAGAAAGCATCTTTTCGCTAGTAGGTTGATAATCGACTAACAAGACGTGGTGCCCTCTCTTTTGAAGCTCTTCTGCAAGCTCGACGTGGGGGGTGTTTTTATTAAAAACAGTGGCGTGATCAAAAACCTCAACAATCTCGCGATTTACAATTTGTTTTAAATCTCCAAAATCAATCACCATTCCATACTTGGTATGATTGGGATCATCAATAGGAATACCCATTACGGTAACCCACAATTTGTAACTATGACCATGAACATTTTTACACTTACCATCATAACCATACAATGCATGCCCTGCTTCAAAACTAAAACTTTTAGTAATGCGTATTTTTTCCATCCGAAAACAAATTTTATACAAAGATACATTATTCCTCTTTGCTTTGTAAAGCTATCATTTATTTATCTATATTTGCATCCATAGAAAGGGGATGTAGCTCAGTTGGCTAGAGCGCTTGACTGGCAGTCAAGAGGTCGTGGGTTCGAGTCCCATCTTCTCCACATTGATAGACAAAGACTTACAGAGATTCACTTGTAAGTCTTTGTTATTTGATATATGGGAGAACTATTTTCAAGCGTTTTCTCTACGATTCTATCGTACTATCTATCAACTGCAAGTTATCTTTTAAATACAATTTTTTAAAGTCTTCAAAGAGTTCACGATTGTTACCTTTCACTTCTGTTCCAAGTCCTTGTCGGGAAGATCTACGAAAAATTTCAAAAGCAGAAGGAAGTTTTTCTAAGTAAGCAAAAGCAAGAATTCTATCAAAATCACCTTGCACTATCTGATTGCCTTTAAGCCCTAGTACTCGATGAGTAGCAATATCGGACACACTATATATTTTAAGATATTCTTTATCTGATTTTTCTGAGATAACTCCTATCCAGCCTTTATCAACAGAACAGTAGGTGACCATTAACTCCCCCTGTTGACTTAATGCATTTTTATATTTTTTATCTGCATTTTTACTGATTACACTCTGGATTTCCATTTTATTTACACAAGCATTATCATAACACAGTAACAAAAAGCCTGTTCGATATTTATTTAGAAGCGGAGCTCTATACAAATAAACATCCTTTTCTTTTAGGCTTAACTCATAAGTATTATTTTCATAGAAATACAAATAGATTAATAAATCTTCTATTTCTACTGAATTTCTATCAGGAGTAATTTTGTTTTTATCTGCGCTATACTCGTTTGTGTACTCGTTCTCTTTTCCATCGCTTCTTCCGACTCCTAACTTCTGATTTACTTCTAGGTCTATCTTCTTGTTTTCCTTATTTTCTGGCAATTTGAGATGGGCTTTTCGATACATAAAATCTATTAAATCTTGCCCTTTTAGAATACGAGTTTGCACCCCTTGTCTTTGAAAAAACTCATCTTTTAAAGGTACCGGTTGCGGATAGCTAGGGATAATAATTTCTAGATAATCTTTATTGCCTGATTTATGGAATTCAAAATCTATTAAAGCATTGATGGTTTTAGGAAAGGCACCTGCAATTCTAGATTGTAAATAGTTTTGATAGTGATCCAAATTTTGAATATGCTTAGAATATTTTAAATCCTCTTTGAGCCCTATAATATTTCCAGCATCATCCACTCCAATATACAATCTTCCCGTTCCCTCATAAGCATTGAGAAAGCCGCATATAGTTCGGAGGATTATTTCATCCTGCGGCTCATCGGAAGAGGAATAAAACAAGGAAGATTTAAACTCTTTAAATTTAGACTCTTTCCCCAGAGAGTTGGTAAAATTTGTTTTTTCGTTTTTTTCATCATCAGTAGCCAACAATAAAGATTCGAACTCCTCAACACTAGTAGAAGATTTTTTCAAAATCAAATTATAAAACTCATCAACAATGAGCTTCTCAAAGATATGCATCAATCGGTTTTCTTTTTTAAAGGAGTAAAAAAGATTATTGGCCTCTATAAGCTTCTTGAGCTTAAAAAACTTAGAAGAAGTAGGTATCTGATGAGGTATTTCTAAAGTGTCAGAGTTAAGAAAACGCAATAATTCAATAGCTAATGTATCATCTTTTAATTCTTTAAAATCAAATAGCAATTCATCTTTTGTAATCAAGTTTTGAATAATGGTTAAATCTCTGCTTTCATTAAGAGAAATCACTTTGGATAGATTCTTGAGTTTAGTAGTGTAAAGGTAAGATTTACTACTTTTTACAATTCCACTAATCGCAGCGATTAAGAAATAATTTATCACTAATTCTTTCTGATCTTCTATATAACTTAACCTCTGCTCCAAACAATTAATTAAAGCAATAGCCGAATATCTTAATTGTAGGTCATTAAAATCGACCTTATCAGATTGAGCATCCACAGAATTGCTTTTTTCATCAATAAAACCATAACTGATTAAATGGTTTCTGAATATTTCTACGATATTCTCGGGGAATTCAAGATCCGAAGGGGAATAACTATCCACTACAAAATGATTATATTTAGCTTTATACTCGCCTATTTCGACCATTAACACTTCTTCTTCTTGGAGATTCAAATCATATATCACCACAGGAAGACCATGCTCACTAATCAATACATTTCTAGTTTCTTTCTTATAAATCACTTTGGCTAATGCAAATTTTTTATTCGAAGAAAGCTTATTTGAGCCTTTATAAGGTATCGCTTCTATATTTATTTTTCCTTCTTCAATGTGGGTTATTTTAAAATTGATATGATCACCAACTCTTAAAAAATCAGATATTTTTGAGAACATTCTGGGCAGATAAAAGTTGGAAGCATGAAAAAGGATATCTCTATTCTGTCCCTCTATATTACATTCTAAAAAGCAGTACACTCCAGAGCTATGAAACACCTTGATTCTTCCTGTATATACTTTGGAATAGTTGATTGTAGTTTCGGTCAATTCTGTTGTTTCAGCTCTGTTATAAGTCAAAATATAATTGGCGTTTCTAATAAGCTCTTCCAAGGTTTTTTCTGTAGAAATACGCTGTAGTTCGAGATCAGACTTTACATATATTTTTTTTTCTTTTAGTATTTGTTTTTTATTTCTGTCATATATATCTCTTACCACATTTAAAGGCATGAAGGTTAAGCCTTTGTTGTCTCTGTGAATATAGCCTGACCCGTTATAATAGGATTCTTTTATTTCAGGGTAGATACAATACTCTTTAAATTCCTCTATTGTTATTTCTAGAACAGCAGGATGTCTTCGTGCATTAGGATTTAAGTATCCACCTCTACTAATTAATTCTATAGCTAAATCTAAGAAACCAAGTGTTTTATGATAAATAGTCAGATACCTTAACAAGTAAACAGAGTGTAGAATTCGATTATTTTGGTTGTCATAAAGATTATTTAACAGGACAATTAAATATAAGTTTCTAATCAACAATTGAAGACTTTCTCTGTTTTCTTCATCATACTCCAATTCTTCGGTTTCCAAGACTTTTTCTTTGACTCTTTTTATTTTG
>Ga0079226_10003652_pt1 | contig 11788 bp, 1 predicted proteins | sample Poulit2014_FD_76345 | JGI IMG/M metagenome (GOLD analysis project Ga0079226, IMG submission 76345) | Agricultural soil microbial communities from Georgia to study Nitrogen management - Poultry litter 2014 | ecosystem: Environmental > Terrestrial > Soil > Agricultural land | place: USA: Georgia... | reverse complement strand
TAGATTTATACCAGAAAGGAATAAGGATAATACAGTTTTAGATAGACCTAAGTCTAGAAACAGTAAGTATACTATAGATGCAGTTAGTGCTATGGGAGCAAATAATCCTACTCAGGCTAGAATTAATGCAGAAGAAGGATTAATGTCTAATGATATTTCAACAGTAAATATGTCTAGGCAATATCTTAATTTATATAATGATCTAGATAAGGAATTTGAAAGTACTTTACAAGATCATCATTTGCAGGCTAGAAATGCAATTAAGAGTTATGCAGATCAAAACGGTTATGAAGTAGAAGATTTATTAAATCTATATAACCTTCTTAATTCTTCATTATTAACTGTATCTGGCACAGGAAACGCTACCTTAGACAGATTTATCAGGGAGGCTAGAGGCGGAAAAGATGCTAAAACATTAGATTATAGAGAATTATATGAAAACTTTACTGATGGAAATAAAAGTATAGGAGAAGATTTCCTAGATTTTAAAAGTAATTTTAAACCTTTATATGATAATTATATTCAAGTAGCTAAAGATAAAGATAGATTTATGGATGAAGCTATAAAAGAAAGAGGTTTTCAAGCAGATGTATTTAATGTGCAGATGTCTAGAAGTGAGTCTAAAGAATTAGCTCATAGCTTTATAAGTGGATTATCTGAGAATGTAAGGCCTTTAACTGCTAGAGGTAGAAGAGACAGTAAAGGAAAAAATACATTTGAATCCTTTAATATGGACGACCAAGATACTTTGCATGCATTAATATCTACTGCAGGCGATGGAAATATAAAATCTATTAATATATCACCTATCGTAATGAATGCAGGTGGGAAAGTAGGTTTAAATGTGCAGTACACTGTCCCTGAAAATAAGCAGATAGGTAAGTATAAAGAGGGGGATACAGTTGAATTTGTTATGCCTGTAGATAGTATATATGATGGACCGGACTTCCATACTCCTGAAGGTATGGCATTAGAAGCTTTAAAAGAATATAGTCCAAGACTTTATAATGCATTATCAAATCAAGTAGAGACTAGTTCTTTACCTTACGCTACATCTGATGAGTCTCAGGTAGGAAATTATTCAGGATATAATATAAATCATGTTTTAAATAATGTAAGTTCTAACACTAATTTAGACTTTTTAAAAGAAAATTATGACTCTGCAAATACAGAGTATTTAATTCCATTTAAATTTAATATAAATGAAGAAGCTTCTACATTATATAATCCTAGTCCAGAAGATATAAATAAATCTGAATTACTATGGAGTGATTTAAAAATAGATAAAGATCTAAAACCATTTGTACAGGCAAATAAATCAGATAAAGTTATTTTAGATTCATTTATAAATTATTTAAATAGAAAAGAAATTAAAAATAATGAGTCTTTTATTATAAGAGATAAATCTACAAAAGAGGCATTTGATTATAGTAATATAGGAGATTATATAAATGATAAAGTAGGTTCAGGAGATATTTGGGAACTTCTTCAATATATGGTAGATAATAATATCCCTGTAGTTTTAAAAGATAGGGATGAATTTAATAAACTAGAGAAATCTATTTTACAAACTACTCATAAATAATATACTAAGATGGCAGATAATAATGTAGGAAATGAGTACTTAAACTCAGAATTAGATACTAATTTAAATATAATAGATGCAGATAATAATGAATCGTCTATATCAAATATTATAAATACTTATTCTCCTAGTGGATATAAGAATAATCCTATTATTCCTCCTAAAGACCCTCAACCTGAGGATGATATTAGGAATATTATGTATAGACAGGAAGATATTAATTTAGATACTCCTGAGCCTATTAATTATGGAAGAGATATAACTAATCAAGATTATCTTGACTATGGTCATAACTATTTATCTGATTGGGATGAAAATGAACTTAGAGCTTATAGGCAGAGTGGGTTAAGTCAGTTAGCTAATGGAGTAGGTAGAGCTGTAACTACATTTGGTGCAGAAGTAGCTAAAATGCCTGGAATTCTTGGAGGATTAGGATTTGGAGCAGTTAACAAAATAGCGTCAAGAGGAGAATCTGATTTTATAGAGGATGCTTTCAATAACTTCTGGGTAAAAGGTATAGCAAATTGGCAAGAAGATTTTGATGATGATTATTTACCTGTGTATGCTAAACAAAGCGTTGAAGAAGGAAGTTTATGGAGGAACATAACTTCTACATCATTTTGGGCTACTGAATTCTCTGCTATGGTAGGGTATTTAGGAGCTATGATGGTTCCTGGAGCAGGTCTTGGAGCATTAAGTATGGGAGGAAGAGCATCTAGATTATTAACAGGTGCTTTCCCTAAAGCATTTAAACCTGGAAGTTGGTCTACAAGAGCTCTATCAACATTAAATTCAGATACTGCTAAACATTTAATGCATGGAATCGCTAACTCTACTTTTGATGCTTATAATGAAGCTTATACAGGAATGGAGCAGTTTGAGATGGAATTAGAAGAGCAATTGCAAACAGGAGAAATTACTGAAGAAGAATTTGAGCAGCAACTTCAATTAAAGGGAAATATAGGTAAAAATATCTTTGGATGGAACTTACCTTTATTAATAGCTCCACATTCTATGAAGGCAAGAATATTTTCAAAAGGTGTGAAGTCTTCTAATAGAATGACTAGAAATCTACTTTCAGACGGTTTTAAAGAGATAGAGCGTTATGGAGGAAAGGAATATGTAAAAGAATTTCTAAAAGGTTGGGGAGCAGGAATAGGTAGCCAAGGATTTGTAGAGATAGGAGGTCAAGTAGCTATTAGAGAGGCTGCCTTAGAAAATGAAGATATGACATGGGGAGAATTATTTACAACTCTTCCTGAAGCATATTTAGATATGTTAAAAACTACTGACGGTAAGAAGGCTATATTCTTATCAGGTATTTTAGGATTAGGTCATGCCTTTAAAGGAGTTAGTAATAAAAATAAAAATATAGATTTAATAAATCAATATATATCTAAATTTAACGAGTCTACCCCAGAATTTTTAAAATCAGTGGATACTTTGCATACCTATTTTAATAGGGGTGAAGGTATGACTACTGAAAGAAATGAAGATGGTACTATTAATTACTTAGTAGATGGAGAAATAGCTTATACTCAAGATTTAGAAGGGAATATAACTCCAAATGCAGATAGTAAGGTTGCTGAGGATACATTTAAATATCTATCTTCTATGGAGGTTATTAGAAGAGGATTTGAAATAGCGGAGTCTCAGAATAATGAAGAGGCTATGAGATACTATAGAAATCAATTATTTCAAGATTATTTAGTTCCTTTTATTAATAATAAAGATTTAAGTATGGAAGTTTTAAGACAAGGTCTTGAAGATTCTGTACTATTTAACGAGAGACTTGAAAACGAGGGTAAAACTAAAGAAGAGTTTATATCTGATGCTATGGAACAAGTCACTAAGCTTAGAGAGGTAGCAGACTTTGCAGAGAGAAACATTGATATATTCTATGATCTGGGGGATAATGATAAGGTAGCAAGCACTATAAAATCAGATCTTATAAATGAGGCTATAAATATTGCAAATAAAAGAAACTTTTTTAATAGAAGAGAGAGAGAATTAAACAAAGAAAGAGCTGAGGTTTTAAAAGATATTAGAGAAGCTAATAAAAAATCTATTGAGAGACTTAAGAATCAAAGAGAAAAAGTGACCGAGAAGTTATCTGAAAAGAATAAATTTCCTGAAGATACTGAAGCCATTAGAAAAATAGATAAAGAAATAGATAACCTTGAAAATCCTAAAAATGATACTAGATTAAATAGGATAGATGATAATCTCAGTAAATACGAAGTTTTATCAGAAGAATTATCTAAAACAGAGAGTAGATTTTGGGATGCTTCAGAAAGGCAACCTGAAATAAATGAAGCTATTAGAAGGCATACAGAGTTACTTGAAACTTTAGAGAAAGGTATAGAAGAAAATCTGTCTAATTATATAGGTAAACTAGATAATGCTGAAACTGTTGAAGAAGTTAAATCTATTCAAGAGGAGTATAATGATAGTGATTTAACTACAGATAAATCTAAGAAAACTTTTGATGATCTTGTAAAAAAGAAGCAAAAGGAAGTTGAGAAAAGAATAGTTAAAGCAGAGAAAGAAGCTAAAGAGTCGGAAATAGAAGAAAGTAAAGAGAAAAGAGAGTCTTCTAATACTGAAGCTGTAGAAGATTTAGAGATTACTAAAGATCTTATAAATGCTGAGAAAGGAGATAGTATATTTGTTCCAGGAAGATTTTTAAATTACTTAGATAAAGTTGATAGAGATAAGCTTCCTGAGAATTATAGAGAATCTAAAGAAGTGTTTTTAGAAATATTAAATGAAACTGATTATGTTTATGAAGTAAATGTTCACATAGAAGATACTATTATAGAGAAAGCTTTTTTATCAAAAGAAACTTTAAAACCTATTTCAGATCATATTAATAAAGGATCTTCTGATAATGGAAGAGTCGAGGGTAATACCCTTAAAGATGGGTCAGAAGATGCTACTATCAAAGATTCAGACTATAATAAAGTAGATACTACTAAAGAAGGAAAAGATAGAGATGATCCTACTATAACTTCTAAAGGAGATGCAAAAGTAAATTTAAAATTTAAAGATAAGGATGGAAAAGTTGTTACTAATAAATATCCTTCCGAAGAAGCTACGAAAAAAGCTTCTAAATATCTTAATAATCCTATAAATAAAGAAGGAGCTAAATTAAAAATAGATTTTGACCCGCAAGAAACTTATTCTGCAGAGAATACTAAAAATATAGAGAAAGGGGTTATTGATAAAGCTATTAATGGATATGAATTACCTTATGATAATTTTAGAGTAGCTTCTCATGTAATGAGATTAGTTTTGAACGGTGAATTAACCTTATCAAAAGAACAAGTTCCTAAGGTAAAGACTTATCTAGCAAAATTTCTACCTTTAAATATATTATTTCCAGAAGGAGGTAGGGGACAGTTAGAAACGGCTATAGAAAATCCTAAGTCAGATAACCAGCATTTGCATAACACTGTATTTATGCAGAGAAGTTATAAACTTAGAGAAAATATTATAAACGCCCTCATAGATGATAATGGGAAACCTATTCCCGGAAGATCTCTAGAAAATATAGAAGTAACTATAAATGACCAGAGGCATGGAGATATTCAATTAGAAGTAGATCCAGATACAGGACTTCCTAAAGAGAATAGTATATTAGAATTTCAACAACTTAGAGAATCTTTAAAAACGGAGGAGGCTATAAAACATTATATAAAAGATAATATAAGATATGTAGACAGTTTAGGGGAATTAGTAAATATAAATGGAGAAAGTGTAGATTTACTTGAAAAGTTTTTAAAGAAAGAAGGTAATAATAAAGGAGAAGTCTATTTATTTTTAAAGTCTTCTAACGGTAAAGATATACCAGTAAAGCTTAATATAAAGAGAGTTCATGAAACTCATGCAGATCTTTTAGCAGATCTTTATATAGATATGTTAATGGGAGAAAAGAATTCTATATCAAGATCTAGAGCTAATTTATCTGAAGATATTGTAAATAGAATAGAAAGTAATGAGGAGTTAGCGTCATTTTTGAAGAGTATGTTTAATACCTCTGATTTATCTTCACTTACTTATAGAGATGTAATAGATCTATTTATAGTAGATGGGGCTAATAGACCTTCACCTTCTAGAATAGGTTTGCAAGATTCTAAGGACGGTGTATCCCTATTATTTGGAAAGGATTATAAGGTCACTCAAGAGGAGTATAATAACGCTCCTGAAGCCACTAAACAACTTCATAAAGAAAACCTCTCAAATTGGCTTCAATCAAGTAAGAGATATGGAATTAACTTTAAACATAATGAAAAGAGAGAAAACTTTAAGTCTCTTGGTAGAAATGAAGCTTATTTTAATTTTATTTTGGGAAGTATGGATGGGAATAATATACATACTGAAGGTATTTTAAATACTAATGCTAAGGTAGATGGTCCTTTATTTGAAGGTTTGAATAATATATATTTAAAGACTTCTATAGATATATCAGGAGAGGCTCCTACATCATCTCCAACTGTTCAAGCAAGTGATATAGGATTAGAAGGACTTCCTGAATTATCTGAATCTTCTACATTACTTCCAGAAACTTCTGGAGTTGCTGAGCAATACATCACTAGTTTAGGAACTGTTACTTTACATCCTGACGGTAGTATAACAAATGCAAATAATATTGAAGTAACTAATAATTCTAATAGAGCTCAGATAGTAGAGGAGATAAAATCACAAAGAAAAGGAGATTATTCTTCATCAGATACTAGGAAGTCTCAGAAAAAAGATGTATCTTCGCAAAAAGAAACTGGTATTACAAATAAAGACATGGAAAATCTAGAAAAAGCTAGAAATAATAATAAAGATAGTAATAAAAGATTAGAAGGTGTAGAAGATAGATTTAAAAACGCTGTTAAATTAGCTAAAGAAGCTTCAGGAACTGCATCTCATAGATTACTTACTAATTCTAGACAACTTATAATGGTATATAGGAAAAGTAAAAATAAGAAACTTAAAGAAAAGATTCACGATAATTTAGACGCATTAGGAAAAGAATTAAATATAGATTGTTAATATGAAGAATTGTATATTAAATTTAAGGTATAAGAATAAAGAAGGTAAGGTAGAGGATATTCCATCTACCTTATATGCTTCTATATATAAAGCAACTGATTCTAAAAATAAATCTGATGCTATATATAAAATGCTTACTACTAGTTATTTTAAAGAGAGATTAGGAGGTGACTGGACTAAAAATTTACCTAATGCTATAGAAGGAAAGGAACTAGAAGTTTCTAAAAATATAGATGACACTACATTTGAGCCTATCTTACATAAAGATGAAGGCAAGGATAATTATTACGTAATAGATAAATATGGTGAAAAGCTTTATGTATTAAATAATCCTCAACCTCTATTAGATTTCTTCTCTTCTTCTGAAGTTAGAACTATCACAAAAGATATTAGCAAGACATATTTAGAAGATAATAATTTAATAGGATCTGATGATATTAATGATATAACTTTAAGTGATATAAAGGGCAACTTAAATTCTCATATAGAAAGTTATCTAAGAAGTATGCAAGAATCCTTTAATAATTCAGATGATTTCATGGTAAGTCATTTAGGGGATTCATATGGAAATTCTATACAATTTATAAACGAATGGTCTGAAATTGTTAAAGATTATTTTAAAGAACTTAGTTTAGTATATACGGAAGAAAGTATTGCAGGAGATATGCAATATAAAGAAGAAGCTACAAGAACTTCAGAGCCTTTTGGAATGGCTTCCTTTGAAAGATCTACTAAAGATGCAGTATCTGCTAATATTAAACTCAGACTATCTTTACTAAGAAATACAGATGAAAATAGTTTTGACCCTGTTTTAAATAAAATGCCTTTTAAGGATTATGACGAGGTTTATTCAGATTTAATTAGAGATTTGACTGATATTATGCCTATTCAAGGTGAGGACATGTATAATTTATATATAGATAGGCTCAGAGAAATGTCAATTAAAAAACCTTATATTAACCAACTAGTAGAATTATTAGAAAGATCTGATATTAATACTAAGAGACAGTTTGTGCAGGCATTTAATTTGCATAAGTATAACTTTATAGCCTCTATAGTAGAATACAATAGAAATGACGATGGAACTGTTACTCCTGAATATAAAGTTCTTAATATCTCTTCTGAAGCAGATAAATATAAAAAAGTATTTGGAGATTGGAATTATAATTTCTTATCTAAACATACAGACAGCAAAGGGAATATATCTTTAGATAGAGAAAGTATTAAAAAATTTAATAATGACCTTAAAAATCTTAGGTTTAAATTTGAAAAGAGTTCTTTTGAAGATATTTCAAATGAATTAACTTCTCTATTAGATGAATATTTAGGAATAGATATATCTGAGAGAGGTCTTTCTCATTATGCAGAGGACTTTAAATTTAAAAATAAGTCTCCTGAAGAGTTAAAAAAACCTTTAGCTAAAGTATTAAGTTCTCTAGTTTATTTAGGAAGAGATTTAGAAAGTGGCAAGTTAAATTTAAAAGATAATATAGAACCTTTAGCAAGTCAATCTATTTTAAGGGATTTAGCTAGAGGGGAGGCATATTATATATCTGACGGGTCTGATAGTTCTGTATGGTCTGCAGGTAAGACTAAATGGATATTTTCATATCCCTCATATTTATCTAATAAAATTAATGGATGGAGGGAAGATCCTTTATCTATTACTAAGCATATAGATTCTACCCCCTTTAACACTAATTCTAGATTAGGTAAATACTTTACAGGGAGTGATTTAAGAGGAAATGAAGGTACTTTACGAGAAAAAGATATAACTATTCTTAGAAATAGGATAAATGAATTTGAACTAGGTATTTTTAACTCTCTACAAGAAGAAGGTAGAGGTGTAGATAGTGTAAGTAATAAAGAAATTGAAAAGATAGATTTTTATGCAGACTCTGTAAATAAATCTTTAGGTATTAAAAAAACAGGTGGAAAATCTTATATGACTACTCCTACACCTGCTGATAAAGGAACTCAATACTTATTTTCAGTTCCAAAAGAATTATTTATAAATAGTAATGCAAGGTACTCAGAAAATGGAGATGTCAAAGTAAGTGATAATGTAACTGATATAATATACAATTATTTCCTAGATGAGTATAATAGGATATTAAAAGTAAAGGAGGATTTAAATACTTTACAAGATAGTGAAAAAATTAAGTACTACCATACTAGTCCTTACGGAGATGCTGCTCCTAACGGACTTAAATTTAATTTATTAGAGAATTTAAACAATTATTCTATTAATAAAGAACTTGGGTTTAATTTAGTTAATAAAGACGGTACTATAAATACAGACTTGACTTTTTTAACATCAGAAAAACTTAGTCAGTCTAGAGATTCATTATCTCCTGAATCTATTGAATACAAACTTAGAGAATATATAAATAAAATAGTCAGTGATAATATTAAAGATACTATTGATTATTTTAATAATAATAAATTAGTTACAGATAAAAACGGTGTTTACGAAAATAACTCTATTGATAAAGATATATGGAGTAATTATGATGGCAATGTAGTTAAAATGGCTGCAGATTTTTATGTGAATAATCTATCTATGCAAGTAGAATTTTCTAAAATGTTTATAGGTGATTATGCATATTTTAAAAATATGTCTGATTATAAGAAGAGAATTCCAGGGACTTATACAGACGGAAGAAATTTAGTATTAGGAGAAGGAGAAACTTATTTTAATGTAGCTTCTATATCAGATGTAGAAATTGCTTCTCCTAATCATAAAGAATTAGTAGAATTACTAGGAAAAGATTTAGCAGATAAGTACTTAGGGGTAGATACTACAGATGCTCAAGGATGGATTACTCCAGATAGATGGAAGTTTCTTCAAGAGAGGCTTGGAAAATGGACTCCTACTCATGACTCTCTATATGAAAAGATGGTTGACCCTTCAAAAAGACATGAATATACTACAGATGAATTAAATATTATGGCTACTCCTTTAAAAGGTGTCTATTATGGAGTTTTAAAGGGAGTTCCTACATATTTAAAGTATTCTCAAGCTGTATTAGCTCCAGGACTTATTAATGGTCAAGAAGGTCTTAAAAGACTTTACGATAAAATGACTTTAGATGAAGATGGAAATACTTTAGAATATAGTGACCAGATACATGAAGTTGTTACTAATAGTGGGATTAAAGTTGGAGGTCCTCTACCAGAAATTATTCATAATAATGACTATTCTATTAAAGAAGATTTTTCTTTAAACACAATGCAACTTAGTAATTATGATTGGAAACTTCAACAAGATTTACCTACAAAAGGCTATGGAAAACTAGATGTACCGTCTCAACTTCAAAAGAATATATTTGCAGGATTAAATAATAACCTAGACCACGTATTTTCTTATAGGGGTGAGAAAGTATCAGGAAGAGATTTATTTAATAAAATTAACTCTATAGTAAGTGGATTATCTGATAAAGGTATGAACTCTCTTAGGAGAGAATTAGGAATAGGATCTGATTATACTATTTCAAATGAAGATGCCTTTATAAAGGCCCTTACAGATCAGTTAAAAGAAAGAGGTGTAGAAAGAGATGTTATAGACCATATAGAAAGAGGTATGTCTGTATATGGTATCCCAGGACTTAGAAATAAGATTAATAATACATTTGCATCTATGGTTCATAAAAGAACTGTAAAGATTCAAACTAGTGGGGGAGCCTATATTCAAATGAGTAATTTTGGTATGAATAAAACATCTGCTAAAGAAGCTGGAGCTAGGTTCGTACCTTGGATGGATTCTAATATTAACACCACTCCTAAGTATGCTAAAGATGAAAATGGTAATATCAAGACAAATACTTATATAGATAATGGAAAAGAAATTACAAAGAAGGTAATAGAGCCAGGTCAAATATTAATATCAGGAAGTTTCTTGACTAAATTTATTCCTAATTGGAAAGAAATGACCGATGATAGGTTATTTGGAACTAAAGAAAATAATTATGAGGATGGTTTAATAGATAGAAAGATCCTTGAAAATGTTATAGGTGCTAGAATACCTAACCAAGGATTATCTTCAAACGATGCTTTATCTATCGTAGGAATACTTCCAGAAGCTCAAGGAGATACAGTAATAGCCTATGCGGATATCACTACTAAAACAGGATCTGACTTTGATATAGATAAGATGTTCATAATGATGCCTAAATTTACACCTAAGTTTAAGAACATAGATAGTGTTAGACATCAGTTAAGGACTAAACTAAAAAAAGAGTTTCTTAGAGATAGTGCTACCAATGTATTAAATACACTATTAACCTACATAGATGATTCATTTTTAAATGGTCTTACTCCTGAAGAATATATATCTTCTATTCAACATGATAAAAGAATTAATGTTATAAATAATGGACTGGATATACTAGCCGAATATATAATAGAATTAGATCATCCTACTATTAATGAACTTATAGGAAATCTGGATGTAGATTTGGGAGGAATTAGATATAATAACAATGATTTAGGAAATCAACTAATAGAATCTTATAAATCTATTCTTATAGACGAGAATGTAATAGATCAGACTATGGATCCTATTGACAGAGATTATATTAAGAATGATATATTAAGTATAACAGAGGTAGATAGTACTATAGATACCTTTGACTTTAATATAAATAAACAAATTGATCTTAAATTTAACTTTAAAGATGGTCAGACAGGGGTAGGAATAGCAGCTAACCATTTAACAGATCATATAAGAGGATTAGTAAAGGGAGATACATCTGTTAGATATATAAAAAGTTATATATATAATGAACCTACATATTCTAGAAGATATGAATTAGATCCTACATTTTCTAAAGATCTTTCAAAAAAAGAATTGGATTATTATTATAAAAAATATGGAAAAGATTTAGAATTATCAAAACAGGATATAAAGTCATATAGAGTAGCAGACTCTATATCATCTATTCTGAATGGATTTGTAGATATAGCTAATGATAACTTTATTACTAGGGGTAACTGGAATAATATTACTTCATCTACAGGGTTAACAATGCTTAGATTAGGGATACATCCTTATAAAGTAAATGCCTTTTTAAATACTACTATATTAAAAGAATTTGCAGAGTACTCTAAAAATTCTAATTCTATATTATCTGGTGAAAGTGGAAATGTTTTAAATAATTT
>Ga0079226_10003651_pt1 | contig 11792 bp, 14 predicted proteins | sample Poulit2014_FD_76345 | JGI IMG/M metagenome (GOLD analysis project Ga0079226, IMG submission 76345) | Agricultural soil microbial communities from Georgia to study Nitrogen management - Poultry litter 2014 | ecosystem: Environmental > Terrestrial > Soil > Agricultural land | place: USA: Georgia... | reverse complement strand
TCGCCCGGCACGTGATGACCCGCAGCATCCTCGAGCCGGACGAGCTCGAGGGCTGGCGCGGGGAGATCCGCGACGAGGAGGTCCAGCGAACCCCCGAGGAGGTCGCCGAGGACGAGCAGGCCGAGGAGCAGGAGGCCGACCGGGGCGACACGCCCCCCGAGGACGAGGCGCCCGAGGAGGAGTACACCGACGAGGAGCCGGTCGAGGAGCCCGAGGGAGAACCCGAGGACGAGTACGCCGAGGCGCGGCCCGAGGACGAGGAGTACGTCGAGGAGGACGAGGAGCCCGTCGACGAGGACGTGGAGGAGGGCCGGGGCTGACCGCCCGGGCCGCCACCCGACGAAAGGACATGCACCATGACCGTGACAGCACAGCGCTCCGGAGGGGGGTACCTCGAGCGGCCGGCCCCCAGCGGACTGGCGGACGTCATCGAGATCATCCTCGACAAGGGAATGGTCATCGACGTGTACGTGCGCGTCTCCCTGATCGGCATCGAGGTACTGACCATCGACGCCCGCATCGTCATCGCCTCGGTCGACACCTACCTGCGCTTCGCCGAGGCCACCAACCGTCTCGACCTGGAGCAGAAGGCCAAGGACCTGCAGGACCTGGTCTCCGGGACCATGGAGAGCGGCGCCGAGGGCAAGACGAAGGGCGCCCTCGAGGGCGCCAAGGACGCCATCCTCGGTGACGACGATGAGGACGATGACGACGAGAAGCCCCGTCAGCGGCGGAGCTCGTCGAGCAGCTCGAGTCGTCCTCGCAAGCAGGCGGCACGATCCAGTCGATGAGCACCGAGGCGACGCCGGGTTTCTACGCCTACGGCATCGTGCCGTCGAGCCGGACGAGCCTGCCCGGCACGGGTCTGGGCTTCGACGCGCCGCACCTCGCGGCCGTCGGCCCCGTGGCCGTCGTCGGGGAGTGGGTCGACCTGCAGGAGAACCTCGCGAGGAAGCGTTACCTCACCGCCCACACCGAGGTCCTCAACCGCCTCGCCGAAGGAGGGCCCGTCCTCCCGCTCCAGTTCGGGTCGGTCCTGGCCGACGACGACCAGGCCGTGGCGGACCTGCTGGGTGCCGGCCCCGACTGGTACGCCGAGCGGCTGACCGAGGTCGAGGGCCTGAGCCAGTACGTGCTCCGGGCCCGCTACGACCTCGACGAGGTCCTCGCCCAGCTCGTCGAGGCCGACCCGGAGGTCGCCCGGCTGCGCGAGCGCACGCGGGACCGTCCGGAAGAGGAGCGGCACGACGAACGGGTGCGCCTCGGCGAGCTCGTCGCCCGGGCGATGGAGGCTCGCCGCGGCGAGGACGCCGCATGGCTGCAGGCGCGGGTCGAGCACCTCGTCACCGCTGTCGCTCCTCGAGATGTCGGGGGCATGGACGGGCTGGCGGAGTTCGCCCTCGCCCTCCACGCCGACCAGGTGGCGGAGTTCGAGTCCACCGCCGAGGAGCTCGCCGAGGAGGCCCACCCGTGGGCCCGGCTCAGCCTCGTCGGACCGATGGCGATGTACGACTTCGTCCCGAACGGCTGACCGAGTATGGGCCTGCTCAAGGAGGTGCTCCTGCTGCCCGCCGCCCCCCTTCGCGGGACGGTGTGGGTAGCGGAGCGCGTGCTGGAGAAGGCCGAGGACGACTACTTCAACCCCGGGCTGATCCGTCGCGAGATCGAGCAGGTGGACGAGCTGCGGCGCGCGGGAGACATCAGCGACGAGGCCGCCGACGAGTGGGAGGAGGCGCTCATCGAGCGGCTCCTGGAGAGCAGGCGCCGACCCGGCGCCCGAGGAGGAGGACACTGATGGCTTACGAGACCGAAGCAGCACCCGAGCAGGAGACGACCCGGAAGAAGGCCGCCGCCCCGAGGAAGCGTGCGCCATCGGGGTCGGCGAAGAAGCGTGCCTCGTCGAGCAGCGGCACGCGCACCCGCAAGACGAGCGGCGCCCGCCCCAACGCCGTGAAGATCGCTCGCGCGGCACGGGAGCAGCTGAGCGAGCTCCTGGGCAGGCAGGGCGAGAGCGTCATCGGGGTCCAGCGCACCGACGACGGCTGGGAGGCCGACATCGAGGTCGTCGAGACCGCCCGCATCCCGGACACCACCGACGTGCTGGCGATCTACCGCGTCCAGCTCGACGGGTCCGGCGACGTGGAGGGTTACCAGCGCATCGAGCGCTACATCCGCGGCAAGGCCGAAGGGGGTGTCGTCGGTGGCTGAGGAGCCCGCCCAGCGCCCTCCCGCCCCGTACCAGGGAGCGATGCAGCGGCAGATGGAGCCGCGGCAGGCCAACCTCGCCGACATCCTCGAGCGGGTGCTCGACAAGGGGATCGTCATCGCGGGCGACATCTCGGTCTCGCTCGTCGACGTCGAGCTGCTGACGATCCGGATCCGGCTGCTCGTCGCCTCGGTGGACAAGGCCAAGGAGATGGGCATCGACTGGTGGGAGGACGACCCGATGCTCAGCTCCGCAGCCCGCCACCGGGAGGAGATCGAGTCCCGGCGATCGGACTCGGACTCCCTGGCCCGGGAGAACGATGAGCTGCGTCGTCGGATCGAGGAGCTGGAGGCCGACCGTGGTTGACGGACTCTACGCCTATGCACTCACCCGGGACGACATCGCGGAGCGGGTCTCCGCCACCGGGATCCACGGCGCCGAGGTCACCGCGGTGGCGGCGAACGGGCTCGCGGCGATCGTCTCGGCGGTCGACCTCGACGAGTTCGGCGAAGGGGGCCTGCGCCACCACCTGGAGGACCTCGACTGGGTGCGGGACGTCGCCTTCGCCCACGACGACGTCGTGCGGGAGGTCGCCTCGATCGGGCCGGTCGCCCCGCTGCGCCTCGCGACCGTCTTCCTCGGACCGGAGTCGGTCGGTGACCGTCTCCGGGAGATCGGACCCCGGGCCACCGAGGTCCTCGACCGGGTCGACGGGCGGGCCGAGTGGAGTGTCAAGGCCTACAGCGAACGCGACGCCGCCACGTCGGCCGGTGACGCGAAGCCGACCTCCGGACGCGATTACCTGACCCGTCGTCGGCAGGAGGCCCGGGACAAGGAGACGGCGTCGGAGCGGCACGTCGACGCCGTGGAGGCGCTGCACGGGCAGCTGGCCCAGGTCGCCGTCGCCGGGCGCCACCTCAGTGCCCAGGACCGCCAGCTCGGCGGGTACACGGGCGAGATGATCATGAATGCCGCCTACCTCGTCGGAGACGAGGACGGCGAGCGCTTCCGCCGGCTCGTCGAGGAGCGCGAGGTCCCGGCGGGGCTGCGTTTCGCCGTCGAGGGGCCGTGGCCGCCGTACTCCTTCGCGGTGCTGGAGCAGGGATGAGCTCGCCGGCCGGCGACCGTGCGGCAGGGGAGGTGCAGCAGCGTACGCAGGCGGCGCTCGCGCCGGTCGCCCTCGTCGATCTCCTCGACCGTCTGCTCGGGGAGGGAGTCGTCCTCTCCGGGGACCTCGTGATCTCGCTCGCGGGTGTCGACCTCGTCGAGGTGCGCCTCCACGCGCTCATCGCCTCGGTGCGCAGCGAGATGCGAGAGGAGGACCCGTGACCGGTACCGGACCGACCGACGAGGGGCAGGCCTACTCCCTTCCCCGGCGGATGGAGACCGACGCCGACCACGTCGAGCGCGACCTCATCAAGCTCGTGCTGACGATCGTCGAGCTCGTCCGCCAGCTCATGGAGAAGCAGGCACTGCGTCGCGTCGACGAGGGCGACCTCAGCGACGACCAGGTCGAGGAGCTCGGCACGGCGCTGATGCGCCTCGAGGAGGCGATGACCGACCTGCAGGAGCGTTTCGACCTGACGGCAGAGGATCTCAACCTCGACCTCGGGCCCCTCGGCACCATCCTCTGAGTGGCGGGTCACGACCCCTCGGGCCAGTCATTGGGGACCGGCTCGCCCTGCTCGACGACGTCCTCCCCGCCCGGCGCCTCGTCGGCCCACGAGTCCTGCGGACGGTAGCCCAGCTCGAGCATCGTGCTGGTCAGGTCCCAGCGCCGGTTGGGGTTGTCGGAGATCGCGTAGTGGATGCCGAAGTCGACATCGGCCTCGATCGCGGACCGGACCACCCTCTCGGTGTCGTCCTCGCTGAGCCACATGGCGTGGAGGACGTCGAGGTCGGCGACCGTCGGGTCCTCCGCGACCCAGCCGATGCGCAGGGCGATGAAGGAGAGCCCGTACTCGTCGAAGTAGTAGCGCCCGAGCGTCTCCCCGAAGGCCTTGGACACCCCGTAGAGGGAGTCCGGCCGCGGATGGTGATGCGGGTAGACCGGCCACTCCTCGTACCGGTCGTACATGCCCATGACGTGGTTGGACGAGGCGTGGACGACGCGCCGCACACCAGCCACGCGCGCGGCCTCGAGCACGTTGCGCGTGCCGATGATGTTCGCGTCGAGCACGGCCTCCCACTCCGCCTCCGGCGACGCCGCCCCGGCGAGGTGCACGACCGTGTCGACGCCCTCCATGAGGGCGAGGACCGCTGCGAAGTCCGTGAGGTCCGCCCCGCGCACCGGTGGCGAGGCCTCCGGGCGAGCCGTCCGCCCGTGGCCGATGACCTCGTACCCCTCCTGCAGGCGCTCGGCGAGGAGCGAGCCGATGGTGCCGGTCGACCCGGTGACGAGGACACGGCGCGGAGTGCTCATCCCTCCACTCTCCTCCGGGAGAAGGGATGGTCAAGAGCCGGACCGCGCGAAGCGCGTCACCCACGGTTCGATCCCGACGAGGGAGGTCAGATGTCGAACCGTTGCGACATCTTCCTCGGACTCCGCTCCGGCCGGGTGCGCCGCTCGTTCCTCACGTCACCCCACCCTCCGCTGCGCCCTTCGTCAGATGTCGAAGTACATCTCGAACTCGTGCGGGTGCGGCCGCACCTGGAGGGGGAGGACCTCGTTCTCGCGCTTCCACGCGACCCAGGTCTCGATGAGGTCCTCGGTGAAGACGTCCCCCTCGAGGAGGAACTCGTGGTCCTCCTCGAGCGCGCGGAGCACGTCGGGCAGGTTGGTCGGGACCTGCTCAATGGCCTCGTGCTCCTCCGGGGGCAGCTCGTAGAGGTCCTTGTCCACCGGCTCCGGCGGCTCGATGCGGTTCTTGATCCCGTCGATACCGGCCATGAGCTGCGCGGCGAAGCACAGGTACGGGTTGCTCGACGGGTCCGGGATGCGGAACTCGACGCGCTTGGCCTTCGGCGAGTTGCCGGCGATCGGGATGCGGATGCACGCCGAGCGGTTGCGGGCGGAGTACACGAGGTTGATCGGTGCCTCGAAGCCGGGGACGAGGCGGTGGTAGCTGTTCGCCGTCGGGTTGGTGAAGGCGAGCAGTGCCGGGGCGTGCTTGAGCAGGCCGCCGATGTACCAGCGGGCGATGTCGGAGAGACCGCCGTAGCCCTGCTCGTCGTAGAAGAGCGGCTCGCCGTCCTTCCACAGGCTCTGGTGGGTGTGCATGCCCGAGCCGTTGTCGCCGAAGATCGGCTTCGGCATGAAGGTCGCGGTGTGGCCGTTGGCCCACGCGGTGTTCTTGACGACGTACTTGAACTTCATGATGTCGTCGCCGGACTGGAGCAGGGTGTTGAACGTGTAGTTGATCTCCTGCTGGCCCGCGGTGCCGACCTCGTGGTGGCTGCGCTCGACCTCGAGACCGACGCCCTTCATGTTCAGGCAGATCCGGTCGCGCAGGTCGGCGAAGTGGTCGACCGGCGGCACGGGGAAGTACCCGCCCTTGAAGGCCGTCTTGTAACCTTGGTTGCCGCCCTCCTCCTTCCTGCCGGAGTTCCACGCGGCCTCGATCGAGTCGAGGAAGTAGTAGGAGCCCTGCGGCTGGGTGTCGAAGCGAACGTCGTCGAAGACGTAGAACTCCGCCTCCGCGCCGAAGAAGGCCGTGTCGGCGATGCCGGTCGACTTGAGGTAAGCCTCGGCCTTCGCCGCGACGTTGCGTGGGTCACGGCTGTACTGCTCACCGGTGAAGGGGTCGACGATCGAGAAGTTGAGGATGAGAGTCTTCTCCTCGCGGAAGGGGTCGACGTAGGCGGTCGTGATGTCCGGGATGAGTTTCATGTCGGACTCGTGGATGGCCTGGAATCCGCGGATCGAGGACCCGTCGAACATCTGGCCCTCGACGAAGAACTCCTCGTCGACGGTCTCGGCGGGCACGTTGAAGTGCTGCATGATGCCCGGCAGGTCGCAGAAGCGGATGTCGATGAACTTGACGTCCTCGGCCGTGATGAAGTCCATGACCTCTTCAGGGGAGCTGAACAAAACCATCCTCCTGGGGTGGGGCGGCAGCCCACTCTGACCTGCCGCGTCAACTGTGGTGACGACACTAGGCAGGCGCGGTTTCCCGACCATGTCCCGAATGTTTCACCGGTGTTACACGAGACCGGGGTCCCGTGGGTCGGTGTCCGATCCTAGCGAGCGGGCGGCCCGGGCGGTGGGAGCGTCCGCACCGGGGCCGCATAGGCTGCCCCGGTGAGCAGCAGCACCGACCGCCCCGGGCCGGCCGTGGACGAAGGGGGCACCACCGCCCCCTTCGGGCGTCGCCTCGCCGCGCTGGCCATCGACTGGGCCGCCTGCCTGCTCATCACCCACGGACTCATCGGCCGGCTCGTCGAGCTGGGTGAGACGGCCTGGTCCTTCCTCCCGCTCGGGCTGCTCTTCCTCGTCCACTGCATCGGCGTCACCCTCGGCGGGGCCTCCTTCGGGCACCGTCTCCTCGGTCTGCCGGTCGTCCCGATGCACGGGGCGTGGGCCACCCCCCTTCGCGCCGCCGTGCGGGCCGCCCTGCTCTGCCTCGTCATCCCGCCGCTCATCGTCATCAGCGACGACGGGCGGGGGCTCCACGACCGCACCGCAGGCACGAGGATCGTCCGCACCTGACCCCTCGCACCCACCGGCAGGGCGCATGAAGTCTTCCTCATCTGCGCTTCACGTCCGCCTCACAGCAGGGTCGCACTGTTGTTCCCGTGAACACGACACCCCGGCGCCGCATCGCCTTCTACTCCCACGACACCCAGGGGCTGGGCCACATCCGGCGCAACATCGCCCTCGCCGGCGCCCTCGTGGCGGCGGAGCCGAGGACCGACGTGCTCATCCTCACCGGCGCGCCGCAGGCCACCTCGCTGCCGCTGCCGCCCAACACCGAGGTCATCACCGTCCCGACCGTCGCCAAGGACGCGGACGGTGCCTACTCGGCGGCGAGCTTCGCGATGGAGCTCGACTCCCTGCTCGTGCTGCGGTCGAACCTCATCACGACGGCCCTGCGGGCCTTCGCACCCGACGTCGTCGTCGTCGACAAGGTCGCCCGCGGGCTCGACGGCGAGCTCGAGCAGGGGCTCGAGGCGCTCAAGGGCATCCGTGGGCACACCACCGGCACGCGCCCCCGCATCGTCCTCGGTCTCCGCGACATCCTCGACGACCCGCTGACCGCGATCCGCGAGTGGCGGTCCGCGCGGACGACCGCGGCGGTCCGGGACCACTACGACGAGGTCTGGGTCTACGGCGACGAGCGCGTCGTCGACGTCGTCCGGGACTACGACCTGCCGCCGGCCGTGGCCGCGAAGGTCCGGTACACGGGCTACCTCGCCGAGGGCCGCTCCGAGGGTCTCGCCCCCTCGCGGGACGAGCCGCGGCGCCGCCCCGTCCCGCGCCCCTACGTGCTCTGCATGGTCGGTGGCGGCCAGGACGGCTACGAGACCGCGCTCGCCTTCGCCCGGGCGAGCTACCCGGCCGGGCACACCGGGGTCGTCGTCACCGGCCCGTACATGCAGCCCTCGCTGCGCGTCCGCCTCAAGGAGATGGCCGCCGCCCGCGGTGACCTCGTCGTCCGCGAGTTCGTCACGGACACGATCGAGCTCATCGGCGGCGCCCGCGCCGTCGTCTCCATGGGCGGGTACAACACCGTGTGCGAGGTGCTCACCGAGGACGTCCCCGGGCTCATCGTGCCGCGGGTCCGGCCCCGCCAGGAGCAGCTCGTGCGCGCCGAGCGCCTGAGCGACCTCGGCCTCGTCCACGCGATGCACCCCGATGCCGTCACGCCCGCTGCCCTGGCCGACTGGCTGGACCGGGCCGTGACGTCCACCCCCACGCCGGACCGCGGCGCCGTCGCCCTCGACGGTCTGCGCCGGGTCCCCCACTTCGTCGCCGAGCTGCAGCCCGCCTCGGTGCCCGACCTCGACGAGTTGCAGGAGATGGCCAGCTGATGACCGCCACGATCACGCCCCGCACCCCCCGCGTCGGGTACGTCCTGAAGATGTACCCCCGCTTCTCCGAGACCTTCATCGTCCACGAGATCCTCCAGCAGGAGGCGGCCGGCACCCACGTGGAGATCTTCTCCCTTCGACTGCCGATCGACGGCCGTTTCCACGAGGCCCTCGCCCGCGTCCAGGCACCGGTGACCTACCTCTCCCGCGAGCACCGGGCGAGCCTCTTCTGGTCCGCCCTGCGGGCGGCGGCGATCGAGGTGCCGACGATCACCGAGCACCTCGACGAGCTGCTCACCGCACCCGAGGACGAGGCACTGGCGGCCGTGGAGCTCGCCGGGGTGATCCGTCGCTCCGACCTCGAGCACCTGCACGCCCACTTCGGCTCGATCGCCGCCAACGTCGCCCGCCTCGCCGCACGCCTGACCGGCATCACCTGGTCCTTCACCGCCCACGCGAAGGACATCTTCCACGAGGAGGTCGTCCCCGACGAGCTCGCGACGAAGCTGCGCGAGGCCCACACGACCGTGACGGTGAGCGAGTTCAACCTCCGGCACCTGCAGGGGAAGTTCGGCGAGGAAGCCGACCGCGTCGTCCGGCTGTACAACAGCGTCGACCTGGGAGCCTTCCCCTTCGCCGCGAAGGGGGAGACCACCGAGACGGCGCGCGTCGCCGCGGTCGGCCGGCTCGTCGAGAAGAAGGGCTTCGGCGACCTGCTCACGGCCGTCGCGGCCCTCGTCGCGGGTGGGCGCGACGTCCGGCTCGACCTCGTCGGGACCGGCCCGCTCGAGGACCACCTCCGCACGCAGGTCGCGGCGCTGGGCCTCGGCGAGAAGGTGGTCCTGCACGGAGCGCTGCCGCAGACCCGCGTCCGCGAGATCGTCGCCGAGGCCGACGTCTTCGCCGCACCGTGCGTCATCGGGGCCGACGGCAACCGGGACGGCCTGCCCACCGTCCTCCTCGAGGCCCTGGCCCTCGGGACCCCCGCGGTGTCCACGCCCGTGACCGGCATCCCCGAGATCGTCCGCCACGAGGAGACCGGGCTGCTCGTCCCCGAGTCCGACCCGGCGGCGCTCGCCGTCGCGATCGGTCGCACCCTCGACGAGCCGGAGGCGGCCGCGGCACGGTCGCGTGCCGCCCGGGCGCTGCTCGAGGCCGACTTCGACTTCCGCGACCACGCGGTGACCCTCCAGGGCATCTTCCGCGAGGCGATCGCCTCGCAGACCGGTGCGCGGGCGTCCGGGGAGCGTGAGGTCGCATGAACCGCGTCGCCTACGTCTCCACCGACCCCGGCGTGCCGGTCTTCGGTCGCAAGGGGGCCTCGGTCCACGTCCAGGCCGTCGTCCGGGAGCTCCTCGCCCGGGGCGCGGAGGTCCACCTGCTGGCCGCCCGCGTCGGGGGTGACCTGCCCCGTGGACTCGACGGCGTCGTCCTCCACGAGCTGCCACGAATCAGCGGGACGCCCGGGCCCGAGCGCGAGGCCTCGGCCCGTGCCTCCGCCGACGCCGCCGCCGGGGTGCTCGCCCGACTGCACCAGGAGGTCGCGCTCGACCTCGTCCACGAGCGCTACTCGCTGTGGTCCGATGCGGCGATGACCTGGGCGCAGCAGCACGGCGTCGCCGGCGTGCTCGAGGTCAATGCCCCGCTGATCGACGAGCAGGCCGAGCACCGTGTCCTGGCCGACCGCGCCGGTGCGGAGGAGATCGCCACCCGCGCCTTCGACGCCGCCTCCTCCGTCGTCACCGTCTCCGAGCCCGTCGCCCGGTGGGTGCTCGAGCGCACCTCCGGCGGAACCGGGGTGCACGTCATCGCCAACGGCGTCGACACGAGGTTCATCCGACCCCGTGGGGACGAGCTCGGCGACCCGTCCGGCTTCACCGTCGGCTTCGTCGGGACCCTCAAGCCGTGGCACGGGGTCGAGGTGCTCCTCGAGGCCTTCGCCCGGCTCGCCCGCAACGACGGGGCGACCCGGCTGCGGGTCGTCGGGGACGGGCCGCAGCGGGAGGCCCTGGTCGAGCAGGCCGAGGGCCTCGGTGTCGCCGATCGCGTCGACCTCGTCGGCGCCGTCGCGCCCGAGGACATGCCGGCGGAGCTCGCAGCGATGGACGTCGCCGTCGCGCCGTACCCGCGGTTGCCGGACTTCTACTTCTCCCCGCTGAAGATCTACGAGTACCTCGCCGCCGGCCTGCCCGTCGTCGCGAGCGACATCGGGCCGTGCTCGGAGATCCTCGACGGAGGGGGTCTGGGCGTCCTCGTCACCCCCGGCGACGCGACCGAGCTCGCCGCCGTCCTCGCCGGCCTGCGCAGCGATCCCGTGATGCGGGCCGATCTCGGCCGGGCCGGCCGCCGGGCCGCGGTGGCCCGGCACGACTGGAGCCTGGTCGTCTCCCGCATCCTCACCACCGTGCCGACGCGGGCCCCGTCACTCGCCGACGACCTCCTCGGGCGGATCGCATGACCGAGACCCCGCTCCCGAAGGCCAGGAAACCGAAGGACCTGCGCGAGGCCGTCCCCGGTCTGACGCGCCTGCTCCCGCACGTGCGTCCCCACCTGCGGCGTCAGCGAGTGCTCATCGCCGGCGGCGGTACCGCGATGGGTCTCGAGGTCGTCATGCGGCTCCTCGAGCCGTGGCCGATGAAGTTCGTCATCGACGGAGTCGTCGGCCAGCTCGGGGCGGACCTGTCCGGCGACCAGCCGGACAATCTCCAGCAGGTGCTCCTGCTGGCCTGCCTCGGGCTCCTCGTCGTCGTGCTCCTCCGCGCGGCCGCGAGCTATGCGATGACCGTGTGCTTCGCCCTCGCGGGCAACCGCCTGCTCACCTCGGTGCGGGCCGACGCCTTCGCCCACATGCAGCGACTGTCGCTGACCTTCCACGACAAGGCCCGCACCGGCGACCTCGTCCAGCGGATCACCAGCGACGTCGGCCGGCTCAAGGAGGTCGCGGTCACCGCGGCCCTGCCGCTGCTGGGCAACGTCCTCACGCTCCTCGCGATGCTCGTCGTCGTCTTCGTCCTCGACTGGCAGCTGGCGCTGTGCGTGCTCGTCGTCTTCCCGATCTTCTTCCTCACCGGGCGTAGCGCGACGGGCAGGATCCACACCGTCTCCCGAAAGCAGCGCAAGGCCGAGGGGCAGCTCGCGACACTGGCGACCGAGACCCTCGGGTCGATGAAGGTCGTGCAGGCCTACACCCTCGAGTCCGAGATGCAGTCCCGCTTCGCCTCGGACAACGTCAAGACGCTCAAGGACGGGGTCAAGGCGAAGAAGCTCTCCGCCGGGCTCGAGCGTTCCACCGACGTCCTCGTCGGGCTCGCCACGGCGATCGTGCTCTGGGTGGGGGCGCAGCGGGTGCTCGCCGGGGCCCTGACCCCCGGTGAGCTCGTCGTCTTCGTCACCTACCTCAAGGCCGCCTTCAAGCCGATGCGCGACCTCGCGAAGTACACCGGGCGCATCGCCCAGGCCGCGGCCTCCGCGGAGCGGGTCGTCGACCTCCTGGAGACGGAGCCCTCCGTCCGGGACGCCTCCTGGGCCCGCTCCGGCCGTCGTCTCCGGGGTCACGTGGAGCTCTCCGACGTCTGGCTCTCCTACGAGCCGGGTCACCCGGTGCTGCGCGGGGTGG
>Ga0079226_10003650_pt1 | contig 11793 bp, 8 predicted proteins | sample Poulit2014_FD_76345 | JGI IMG/M metagenome (GOLD analysis project Ga0079226, IMG submission 76345) | Agricultural soil microbial communities from Georgia to study Nitrogen management - Poultry litter 2014 | ecosystem: Environmental > Terrestrial > Soil > Agricultural land | place: USA: Georgia... | reverse complement strand
TCGGCATTTCCTCGGGCCAGGCCCTGGCCGGCGTGGTGGGCCCGCTCATCGAGGTCCCCGTCCTGGTCGGGCTGGTCTACGTCGCATTGTGGCTCGGCCCGCGCCTGTTTCCCGGCGACCCGACACTGCCCGATCGCTCGACGGCTGCAGTCGGCGAGTGAGCCGCCTTCACGCCAGCCGCAGCCAACTAGCTCAACGCGTGGCCCCGCTCGGCGGGATCGCACGCACAGATGACCTCGACGACGTCGTCGGCGTCGGTGCGCTCCACCACTTACTCCATCGACACCTTGCCTGTCTGGGGCGCGCCCACGAGACGCCGGTGCCCGCAACCGCGAGGACTATCGCGATTGAAAGCGTGCCATTGTTTGGTCAGGCGTCGCCCCGACGCCGAAGTGATGTCATCCGTCGAGTTCGCCCGTCTCACACAGGAGTGGTTCCCTGTTGACGCGCTCACTTGTTTCACGGATCGGGCGAACACGCTACGGTCGGGCCATGCCCAATCCGGCCGATAGCCACTCATCGAGTCGTCCGGCCGCGTCCACGGAGATCGTCCGCAGGAACATGCAGCGTCAGAAGCGGCGCGATACCGGCTGCGAGATGGCCGTACGTCGACTCCTACACGCAGAAGGCATCCGGTACCGCGTTGACTTCAAGCCTCTATCCGATGAGCGCTTTCGAGCAGACATCGGCTGGAAAACTCGACGAATCGCTGTGTTCATCGACGGCTGCTTCTGGCACGCATGCCCTCAGCACTGCACGATGCCCAAGCGGAATACGGAATGGTGGGAGGCGAAGCTACGCGCGAACTCAGCTCGAGACCAGCGAGCAGATGCAGTGCTCCGGTCTCGAGGGTGGGCCGTGCTCCGATTCTGGGAGCACGAGCCACCACACGAGGTCGCCGCCGCTATCCGTACTCACCTGATGCGACGAGCCTCCTGAGATGCCGACCGGTAGTGGCTTCCCCTGATGCAACCGCCAGGACGTACGCGTCTAGTACGCCTTTGAACACTTGGTCAATCTCTGACTGCAAGAGGTCATCCGGCAAGAACGTCAAGCCTCGCACTGCGTTGATCGCCCTGATCCGCACCATGACAGTCCGGAGGAATTCGCTGGAGGAGAACCGGCCCCCGAACTCCGAACGAGTCCGCTCATGGGCCCGAACAATCGCCCGCGCCAAGACGACGTTTCCGCCCACCGACGGTCGCTCCATAATGTTGACAGTCTCGTCCTCGCCGAGCTTCGCGGATAATTCCGATCCCAACACATAGGCGCGCCACCACAGTTTGCGGAACACGTTCCGAGGTTTCCCGATGAGGCGTTCGTACTCGTAATCACCCGGCTTGTACGGGTATCGCCACACCCCCACATGTGGCAGCAAAACTAGGGTGAGGAAGTTCCAGACCTCGTCGATCGCGGCTTCGACGGGGAGGATCTTCATCGACGCCACCAAGAACGCTGCTGCCTCACGGTCGAAGTCAGCGGCAGAGTTCTGCGATCTCGGCGCATCCGGAAAGCCATGCCTGATTGCGATCGCCTCAATGCCTTCGCGGACCTCGTCGAGAGTATCCGACTGGACCCGGCACGGATGGTTCGGATGAAAAGAGGCTCGAAGGTGATCCGTCGCCGAAGCATGCCGAAGTTCTGACGGCAGCTTGCCGTCGAACTCTCTCAGCAGCCCTATTGCAACTTGGGTGGGAATCCGCGGATAGGAGAATTGTGTCATCACTTCACCGCCTCAGCAGTCACGGCCTGGATTCTGGCCTCGACTCGCCAGGGTGTAGATTCCATCGCGCTGCTCATCTCTTCGAAGTCGGATTCAGGAAAGTAGCGCCGGAACGTGGACCACAGCACCCCACCGATGGTGTCGTCGTCATACGACCGGATTTGTGACCCCACGCGGAGTGCCCACGAAATGAGGTGGCGGTGGAGGTCCGTTTTCAGAACCCTCTGAAGCACCCTCGATTCCGCCGCGGACGGAGAATCGAGCAGCTTGCGGATCGACGGGTTTCCCGTGTTGAGACGCAAATTGAAACTGCCCATTGCGCTCGATTCGAGGTCGGTTGATCTCGGATCGAACTCCCACATTCCTTTCTGCATCTCCCCCGCAGGAAATTCCACAGCGACCAACGGAAATCGAGACCCCACACCTTCAAGGAATACTTGACGGGACTCTGTCCAAAGAATCGAGCCCGGACGATGGGCCGCGAGCGACGAGCATTCGTGTGGCTGAACCGACATCACAAGAACGAAGAGCGAAACTGTGAGCACACCGCCCGTCCGGTCGGATGGAACGGGGGCTTCGATTTTATTGCGACCATTTACCACGCTTGCCCCGAGTCCGGATTCGTACAGAGTCGTCTTCGCGGAGCGCCACCTGAAAGCGAGCCTGACATCGGTAGAAGGGCCGAGTCCGCACTGCTCGAGCAGTTGGACCTTGTCAATGTCCACCTCCCAGGAGACTCGACATTCGGCGGAGTAATCCCACCCTTCGATCGTCTCCGGGTCGCCGACATCGATCCCATTCACAGAGAAGACCGGGTCGGAAGCTCGGAACAGAGCGGGATCTGGTTCGAGAAAGCCTGCCGTCGAGATCACTTCGTGACCACCTCCGTGCGCACATCAAGGGTCAACCGAGCCTGGTCGGGCTGCGGAACGGTGACCGACACGAGATGCTCTCCTGGGACCTCCCAGATCACGTGATCAGCCGTGACCTCGTCCTGTTCCCCTTCTTCTCTCCACCCTGGCAGTCCTGCGATCTCAGCCAGTCCGCCGCCATCCAGCACGATTTTCGGCGTTGCGGTAAACTTGACCGGAAGGGGTGATTCTGCGACGCGTAAACGAACAGTAAACTCCGCGTGAGTCGCCCCGCCGAGGCTCTTCAACCGAACTGCTTCCACCGAGGCCGTATGCTTCATCGGTGCCTGCCTATTGGCTGGTGGTGGTCCGACCCTGCCTTTCGTTGGCCGCTGCACCCGTGGGCCTCCCCCATCGACTCCGGACATGACATCACCCAAGACGGCGGACAACTCAGCCACGCCCTTGAGGTGTCGTTCTTCCGGCCGGTCGGACACGCTACCCGCGCTCCTGTCGCTGAACAGCTTCTTGATGCCATTGAGCGTCACTCGAACGATGCTGGACTGCCTGTTTCCCAAGCTCACCGGCTGCCAGTCATCGTGGGCGACAGGTTCGGTGTTCGCGAAGTCCTCGTCCACATCCTCGTCCGCGATGAACACCCCTGCCATCTCGAGATCCGACGGGTCTCTCTCCACCGGCATGTACTTGACGACGAGCCGGGGGTTGCGCATCAGCGCCACCTTGGACAGCTTGGGTTCATCGATTCTCAGCCCCCGCGGAGTGAACCGAGCCACCGCGAGACTTCCCGCAGCCCTCTTGGGCCTCAACCCCCAGACCCGCGCCAGCAGGTCCGGGTACTGCTCGACGAACTTATTAGGTTCGCGGACGGTCCGATCATCGGTCTCTACAGCCAACTCATACGCACGGACGTAATGCTTGTAGAGCGGGTGAGATCGCGGGTCGGCGACCTTCAGCTCGTCTCCGCTCACGCTGAAGCCGAATTCGATCGTGGGCTTCCCCTGCTCCCCCACCATGTGAGGCCAAGCCCACTCGAGCGCCGATTCGGCTAACCGGTGCATGTCATCCGCGCCGACCGGCTCCCCGCCGATAGACGGAGCGATAACCGCGATCGACGTACCAGTCTCTCCGTCAAGAAGATTCATCCCGATCGCGTCGGCGTACCTGTCGGCTTCGTCGTTCAGGTACGGCTCCGCAACCACATTTGAATCAGGACTGCCCCACCAGTGCCGGCCGGTGTAGGGCCTCCCTCCTTCCTCGAAATCGTCACCAATCCCAGCCGCGATGAAACGACTCTGTAGCGTGTCTTCATACCTTGTTCTGGTATAGATGACGACAGTTCCCACCGAACTGGTCTCGAACAAGATTCCTTTGCCGAAGCCGTAGGTTCCGCCTCCGACCGTCTTATTCTGGCTTCGCCCGATGTTACGGACCAAGCCGACGAAGTCATTACGGCCCCGAGCTGCCTCATCGGACCGGGTGGGCCCTCCCAGGCCACGCGTGCGTCGGTCTGTGACCACGAGCATTTTCGCTGCCGTTTCGTTGACTGCGGAATCGAAGTGAAGTGCTGATGGCGGGTCAGCAAGTACGGCGCCGAAAAGCACACGACGCTGACTGGGTGTCAGCTCGACCAAGTCCATCCTGAAGGTGATCCCCGTGTCTCTGTCACGGCGCGCATCCCAGCTATTTTGCACGGATTCGCGCAGCAAAAGTGAGTGGTGATCGAGGTCCGGCCGTCCGAGGGTTTGCCCAGCAGAATGGGCATGGAACCCTCCGTGGGCACCGAATGGCTCAGACCATCGCTTGAGTGGCTTCACAGAATCTCCCGTATGAATGTCTCGATGCCGTCAGTCGTCAGCGCGCCTGGCACGGTGTCATGCGAAGTGAGGTCGAGGAGGTAGCTGATATCCCGGACTCGGTCGGATTGTGGGACTGACGCCACCAAGGTCGGGTCGATCCGCGGAAACCCTGCAGTCACACGGAAGAACCGGTCCTCGAGAAAGTCGAGCTTCTTCTTGGCGTAGTCGTCCGCCCGCGCGTGGTAATAGCCGACAGCCTCGAGCTTTTCTGTCAACAACTCACTGTCCACGCCGGCTTCGAGCACCGAGTCCACAAGATCGGGGAGAGTGACCTCTCCCGTGGGTGTGAACGTCACTCGCGACGCCGTCAGATACAGATCGCCATCTACAGGAAGAGCGAGTTGTCCGAGACCATTGATCTCGACCTCCATACCGGTCTTGCGTTGTGTGCCCTTCACCTCGATCGAAATCCCCGGGAATACGAAGTCGCGGTCAGCGTTATCCGGACCTGTCCAGCCCTCGAGCGACTGAGGCCCGCGTTCAGCCAAGATCGCGAGGAGGACCCGGAGCTCGGCAGCTAATCCGACAATGACTTTGTCACTCAGCAGGCCAGGGCCGCGGGTCGCGAACAGCCGGCGCCATCTGTCAAGGACCAACCGCGACGCCACAGCGGTGGCGCGTCGAGCTTCCGTCGGTTGCGCGAATTCGACAAGCACGTCATCGACAAATGCTGCGAAGGTGTCACGCAAAAACGCATGTTCGCAGCGGAACACCAGGAAGGGCTCAGCCTTGTTGTTCTCGGCGTACCTCTCGCGTTGCAGGCTCACCGACGCTCCTGCGCGGTCATCGATGAACTCATCGAATTCCTCATCAGTCACCGGGATCATGAGGATACGGTGGCCGAGTGGGTCGATCGCATGCCGTATCGGCCCCTCGGGAGCGATCACTCCTGATTCGCGAACCATCAACTCACCGCTACTGAACGCTGACTCCAAGAATGCGTAAGTCGACCTCGAGGGCTCTCTGCTCTCGCTCATCAGGCCCCCTCGTCCACGGAATCGAGATCTGCGATTTCGTCGACCTCGAACTCATCAGTCGGCGGCGGAACTGACACGTACTCCACCGCGGCACCGAGGTCGTGGGCCTTCGGAAACTGGAAAGCGACGCCGATTACTTCATTAACTGCGTCGAGGCTCGTCTTCTGTGTCTTCGCCTCGGCCTCCGAATAGTCAAGCTTGGGAGCCGAATCCCGAGCGATCGGATAAATCAAAATGAGACCACGGTCCGTAGCCCATTTCTCGCGCAGAACGCTCTTCGTGGCCGTCGACAAATCTCCTGCCAGAATATCCTGCCGCTGTGCGGGAGTGACAGGCAAGTCCACCAATCGGTCCATCGAACCAATCAGGGTGCGGATGTTGGCATGGTCTCCGTGCTGGTGCTTCATCCTCGACCGCTCCACCGGCTTGACAGCGACGCCCGAGGCGAGCTCGATCGGGGCTCTGGTACTGCCCGAGTTGCTCATCACGGCGATGTTCCACTTGGTGAGTGCGCCGCCCTGGTTCTGCTTCTCGATGTACTTGCGGATCAAGTCGCCCTTCATCCGGGTAGCAGACGGGTGGAACTGGTAGTCGTCCAAGAAGCCCAGAACCGCGTCTACTGAAACGTCCCTCAGTAGCCGCGCGGACTCGCTCATAGCCGATGGTTGGGGATCCCCGACCTCTGACGTAGCCGAGGACAACAGCTTCGCGGTCGCTTCGATGTTCCGCTGGAGCCACTCACGGTCGCGGTGCCTGAACAGGATAGTCTGCAGGATCTCTTGCGAGAGACTCACCCAGACAGTCCGCGCCGCCCGGGTTTTGTTTCTCGCGGCGACCAGCAACGTCGAGTGGGTGCGTATGACCGGGCGCACCTCGGAAGGAGTCGTCTCGTGCTCGTATTGCTGTACGAACTGTCGGAATTCCTCCTCGACGGTCGCAAGGTCGACGAAGAACTCATTAAGCTCGTCGGTCATCCAGATTCGCTGCAGGTCCTCGTATCCGATGCGGTACCCGAACCACCGACCCATCTGCAGTAGCGAATCGTAGGCGTTCGACGCGCGGACGAAGTAGCTGACGACCAGCCCTTCTAGGGTGAGTCCCCGGGAAAGGGTGTTCCCTCCGATAACCACGACGATCTTTGGGGTCTTCCCGTAGTGCAGGCGGTCTGAGGATCGATAGTTGTCGATCACGAGTCGTAGGTCGGACAGCACTCCGTCCAGTTCGGTTCGGAGTTCGTCGAACGACACCCGGACGTTGCCGTAGACCGCAGGGTCGATCACCTCACTTTCGGACTGCCAGAGTTCATGGAGATCCCCGACGGTTTTCCCAGAGGCGAACGCCTCCCTCTCCTTGTCGAGGACGTCGGCGACCACGGCCGCGAGCTTCTCATGGGCCTTCCCCAGCATTGAGGTGTGGACGAGCATCGTGGAGTGCTTGTTCCCAGTTCCGCGCACGCGCCTGGCCGCTGTTGACAGGACGAACCAACGGAGGGCCGTGAGGAGGGAGCGAGGCACCGACGGATCCCACGTATCGACCGCCCCTTTGCCCCGCGGTTGTCGCACGTCGTCGACATGCGATTCGGGGATCGATCTGATGACGTCCAAGCCATCTGATGGTTGTGTCTCATCGGTCTCGAGCAGTCCTCGCCCGAGCAACTCTCCCGACCCGAAGTAGTTGACCGGCTTGGGCAGGTCGACGATGAAGTCTTTGGGGTAGAGATCGTTCTCGTTCATCGGATCGATGAGGACGTTTGCGAACGGGGTCGCCGTGTACGCGACGTAACCAGAGCGCTCGAACTCAAGGAGTTGCCTGATCAGGCTGTTGATTTGAGACGTACGCCCCTGCCCGACATCGATACTCGCTTGGTCGGCCTCGTCGTCGATGATCAGGATCGGGAACGCGTCAGCGTCACGCTGTGCGCTCTTCAGCCACTTCAGCAGACGTCGCAGCCGGTGGGGGTTCTTCTTCACCACAGCGATGAGTCGGAGGTCCGTGCCCGCGGCGATCTTGCTCAGCTGCTCCGGGGCCTCGAAGTCGGATTCGGGGCTCGTCAGGCTCACGAACTGATCGTTGCCTGCGACCAGCATCTCGTCCACGCGTTCCTGCGTCTGGCTGCGGAGATTCTCCGTGATCCCCGACAGGACGATGAAGAACTTGTAGCCGCGATCAGCGGCCTTTGCGATGACCGACATGAAGCTGGTCGTCTTGCCACTCTGGACGAAACCGAGGACGAGACCACGGAGATTGCGGCCTGGGATGGCCGGAGCTCCGAGCTCTGCGAGAACACGGTCAGAGGCCTCGTGGATGGACTGGACGGCGTCAGTCGGCAGTTGATCTTCAAGGCGCGTCCGGAGCGGCGGCCACGCGACATCCTCCAGTTGGACGCCGGAGTACCAGTTACCCGTCTTCTCGGTGATGGCCGAGATGACCCCCACCGAGTCCATCTTCCTGATCTTGCCGGCTTGTACCTCGAACTCTGCGCGTATGGCATGGACCTGCTCCTCCGACCGCCCCCGCGCAACGAACTTTCGCAGGATCTGGTCGGGCGCCTTACCGAGGTCCACCTGGTCCTGGTAGTCCTCTATGTCGACGTCTGAGACCGCGTATGCCACTTACCCTCCCGGATTGTCCTGGTTGCTAATCGAATACTAATGTTTCCCTACGACACGAAACCGTCAGACCCAACTTTTTGCACCGAAGTCAGTGTTGGCGCCTACTCTCCGAGGGACCACACTAGGCGCGCAGAGGAGTGAACCGTGGCCAGAAGGGCTACCCCGTACGGCGTCAAACTGATCCGCGGTCCGTTCCTCGATCTCCCTCCCAACGAGCACCACGTCTCGGGCAGCGACGACTTCCTGCGACTCGCATCATCCCTTCGCCACAAGGGGGCGCACCTGGCTGCGGACCTCTTCTCGGGTGCTGGCGGCATCAGCCTCGGGCTGGAAGAGTCCGGGTACGACGTGGTGATGGGAGCAGACCACTACGAGGCGGCAGTGTCGACCCATGCGCACCACTTCGCCGGGCTCTCTCTCGACTGGGATCTCGCCGACCCAGATGTGGTCAAGCGCGTCGGCGAGTTGATCAAGAACGCTGGTATAGAGATCATCGCCGGCGGACCTCCGTGCCAACCGTTCTCCAGGGCCGGCCGCTCGATGATCAGGCACCGTGTCCAGCTCGGCGAGCGAGACCCGAATGACGAACGACGAGATCTGTGGCGTTCGTTCCTCGAGATCGCGACCATCGCTCGGCCGCGCGCCGTCCTCATGGAGAACGTGCCCGATCTCGCCTTGGATCGCGAAATGTTCATCTTCCGTTCTGTCGTCGAAGAGCTCGAACAGGAAGGCTATTCGGTTCACACGCGGATTGTGGAGTCGTGGCGGTACGGGGTGCCCCAGATGCGGCAGCGACTGCTGATCGTCGCCCTCCGGGACGGGGTGGCGTTCGAGTGGCCGCCGGACAGCCCGACCAAGACGACCTTGTGGAACGCAATCGGTGAGCTTCCCGAGGTCGAGGGAGGCTGGCGCCCTGAAGGCGGAGCTCACGGCTGGGCCGACTACGAGGAGCCGGTGACCGGCTACCAGCGCAAGTTGCGCGAAGACGTCGCCCCAGGCGACGAGCACAAGATCTTCGACCACATCACGCGCCCGGTCCGCGAAGACGACCGAGCTGCTTTCGAATCGATGACCCACAAGACCAAATACTCGGACCTGGCACCCGAGCATCAGCGGTACAGAAAGGACATCTTCGACGACAAGTACAAACGGTTGGACGAGAACGACCTGTCGAGGACCATCACCGCACATATCGCCAAAGACGGCTATTGGTACATCCATCCACGCCAGCCGCGGACGTTGACTGTCCGCGAAGCAGCCCGCATCCAGTCCTTCCCGGACAGCTTCCGCTTCTCGGGCCCGCCGTCCGCAGCGTTCAAGCAGATCGGAAACGCAGTACCTCCGATGGTTGCTGCCGCTGTCGGGAGGTCGATCAGGTCCGCACTCGCGACGGGCGGCAGGGTCCCGTTCACCACGAGAGAGATCGGCACGGCACTTGCTGACTGGTACCTGGATCGGCGTGATGGTGAACTCGCACTGCCGTGGCTTCGTGCCGGATCACGGTGGACCTTTGTGGCAAGCGAAATCCTGTTGAACCGAGCCTCGCGGTCGACCATCAGAACTTTCTACCCTGCCTTGGAGCACCTCAACGTTCAATCGACATCCGTACCGAGCGCGGCCAGCCTCGCCGGTCTCGGGACACTGGCGGAAACCGTGGGCCGATCTGCCAGGGCTCAGCAGCTGAACGAACTGGCGGGACAGATGGCAGACCACCCGGGAGCACTGTGGGCGCCCATTATCGATCGCGCGAAGCTGCCAGCTATCCCCGCGTCGGTGGCGGACCTCGCCGAACTCGCTGTGCCCACCACGGACGCAGAAGGAGAGGCGTCCGAAGAGCCCGTGCTGACCGGCAAGGGCGTACTCCGAGTAACGAGTCGGTTCTTGGGCAACGACGTCGACGTACGAAACAAACTCACCGACGGCCGACTCGCGGTAGCACGACTCATCGGTATCGGAGAGGGCTCGCGGTTCGCCCAGCTCGGGCTAATTGAACTCGCGGCCTCAGTGTGCCTGCCCGACCGGCCGGTCTGCGACCTCTGCCCGCTCCGCGACAACTGCGCCTACGCCAACGGCCTGGGCGAGACGTCAACGTCTCTCTTCTGACCCCTCAGAAGCCCAACGACCGAGCCAGATCCGGGGACTCCTCATTTAGTAGCTTCGCGATCGCGTTCAGCGCATCGAAGTTATCCGTCCGAATCAGGGCTGCTTTGATGGCGAGCCCGATCTCGGCCCCGTTGGAGACCTCAGAGGAGGCGCCAGCATGGCCGTTGTTACGGCGACGAGGTGCGTCGACCCGGTAAGCATTGTTGGCCAAGATGCACAATTCCGAAACCGGGCGACTCAGCATCTGCTTGAGCTGCGGCGGGAGAGCTACTCTCATCTTGGCGACGTTGATATTGAAAACATCATCGAGATCGGTGTCGAAATCGATGGAAGCTCGCGCCAGCTTGGTGTGTTCGTCGACCGCTCGGGTGCCCGCCCAGCCACCCCATTGCACCAGCCGGTTGGCGCGGTAGATGTACAGTCCTTGCTGCCGGTTCCACTTGAGCGGACCGGACGCCGCGTCAAACGCCTCTTGGGTAGAAAACGCGTTCCGCGAGGGGAGGATGAAGCGGCGTAGGTATACCCCGCCCACCCGGTCTCCCACCATGACCTCGAAGGATTCTGCGCCGAGCTCCTTGGTCTCCTGCTCCTGCCGCTGGAACGGATCCCACGCGGTCAGTTGCTCGTCGTCGACCCAGATCTCCAGCTTCGGGATGTCACCTTCGCCTGCGAGAAACCGGTGAAACACCATGGACAGGTGGGACTTGAGCTTCTCGCGCAATCCGTCGAACCGCCGCTTCGCCCAGCCTCCGGTGGCCTGCTTGGCGGGAAGGATCCGATCCAGCTTTTCCCACACAACGACTGTGCCGGTGTCGCCGGCAAGTAGCTCCCGAGCCCGCACCACGGCGGTCCCCGCAGGCGGGACGTACAAGACCCAGTCGTCGTGCTGTGCGATGAAGTCCAGGTCCAACCGCTGCATCTGCAGCTTCACCCCTGCAGCGCGGGTGACCACCGTGACCGACCGCCCTTGCGACAGCGAGGCGGTCTTCAAGCCCAATCCGTACCTACCGAGGTCGCCCAGGGCGTATTCCCTCCGGCTACCGAACCGAAGCGCCTCCCGCACCCCCTTGACCCCCATGCCGGTCCCGTCATCAGCGATGAACACACGAGAATTCTCGCCGTCGAACTCCATGTGCACACGGACTCTGCCCGCCCCGGCACTGATCGAGTTGTCGATCAGATCTGCGACGGCGGAACTGAAGTCGTAACCGACATCCCTCAGCGAGTCAGTCAGCCTCGCAGCGGACGGGGCGACTGAAGTGATAGCGGTACCGGGGTTCACGTGGGCAGTTCTCTCTATTTCCTCAGGGTGGCGGGCCAAGGGACTCCACCATGACCATAGTTGTCCAGAGGTACGACATACTGCGCTGGCCCGCCCGCTCCCGGGTCGACCGGCACGTCGGCCAATCGGCCCCGCAGCCCCGCACTCCCCGCCACACGAGAGCTTGGACACATTTCGTTGCACCGGCTATGCAATCCTGCAGACCCCGTGCAAAACTTCCGGTGGCCCGTACGCCGACGACACGCGAGGATCCTGCAGCATGGCGACTTTTCTCTACCGCATCGGACGATCAGCCTATCTGCACAGGTGGCGGTTCATCGCCGCCTGGCTGCTGCTGATCATCGGTATGGGCACTGCCGCAGCCACGC
>Ga0079226_10003648_pt1 | contig 11794 bp, 10 predicted proteins | sample Poulit2014_FD_76345 | JGI IMG/M metagenome (GOLD analysis project Ga0079226, IMG submission 76345) | Agricultural soil microbial communities from Georgia to study Nitrogen management - Poultry litter 2014 | ecosystem: Environmental > Terrestrial > Soil > Agricultural land | place: USA: Georgia... | reverse complement strand
TGGCCCGGATTTCCCTGGCCCTGTCCGTCATTGCCAGCAAGGCGGCACGGGTGCCGACCCTGATTTTTGACGAGGTGGACAGTGGCGTGGGCGGCGCGGTGGCCGAGGTCGTGGGCCGCTTGCTGCGAGAACTGGGACAGCAGCACCAGGTGCTTTGCGTGACGCATCTGCCCCAGGTAGCCGCATGCGGAGCGCATCATTTTGAAGTCAGCAAGCAGACCCGTGGAGACACCACCCATTCGAGTATTGTGGCGCTGGGCCAGACAGCACGCATCGAAGAAATTGCCCGCATGCTGGGCGGGCTGGACATTACCGAGACCACACTGCGCCACGCCCGCGAGATGCTGGGCACCCAGGGGTAGCGTGGCGGCGTTGCAGAAGCCGTTGGCTCATTCGGCCGGCTGACCGCCTTCCGTGCATCGGGCGCATATGCCATACAGCATGAGCGTGTGGCTTTCCAGCGTGTAGCCTTGCTCTTCTGCAATGGCCTGTTGACGCTCCAGGATACTGGTATCATGAAACTCGACAACTTTGCCGCAGCTGGTGCAGATCAGGTGGTCGTGGTGGTCACCATCGTTCAATTCAAAAACGGCGCGAGTTCCATCGAACTGGCTTCGCGTTAAAATACCGGCTTGCTCAAATTGGGTCAGGACACGGTAAACGGTAGCCAGGCCAATTTCGACATCCTCGGCAATCAGCGTTCGATAAACATCTTCAGCACTTTGGTGTCGGGGTTCAGCGCGCCGGAAAATATCCAGAATTTTCAAACGGGGAAAGGTCGCCTTAAGCCCCGCACTTTTCAACTCATTCTGACTTTCCATGTTGACGGCCTCAGTAAAAAAGACAAACAAGCGCTATCATTCAGGGTGTTCTGCGCATATGATCAAAGCTTTATCGTTCTGACCGACAGGGGTGCTTCTGTGCTAACAACTGCCAAACCTGACTACGCAATGCTGCGCACCACACTGGTGACAATTATTTTAACCCTTATGCTTTCCGCCTGCGGCGGTGGCAAATGGGGCTTCCCGTACCGGCCCGACATTCAGCAGGGTAACTGGGTTACCGCCGAAAAGGTGAGTCAGCTGGAATCGGGCATGTCGCGAGAGCAGGTTCGGTATATTCTGGGCACACCCACTTTGCAGAACGTGTTCCGCAGCGATCGCTGGGACTACCCCTACTATAACAAGCCAGGCTACGGAACAACAGAAAAACGCCAGTTCACAGTATGGTTTGAGGGAGATTCGCTTTCCCACTGGTCCGGAGACGACCAACCCAACCACCAGCCATTCCAGAAACCGGATCCCAAAAAACACGCCGATGACGAGTCGTCAACGGCCCCCACTGAACCCACCCCTTCGGCCTCGGCACACCATGCTGACGACCCAGCTGTCTTTGCCGAACCGCTTGATTGAACATTGACGACAAGGATAGAAACAATGCGTATCGCCATTGCCGGCGCCAATGGCCGTATGGGCCGGATGCTGATTGACGCCGTCCTGCAAAGTGACGACATGACACTGGCAGCGGCTCTGGACCGGCCCGGATCACCCGTCATCGGCCAGGATGCCGGCACCTTTTCAGGCCAGCAAACCGGTGTGCTCATCACGGACGACCTGACTGCGCTGACGCAGGCAGACTGCCTGATTGATTTCACGCTTCCCGAAGCACTGGATGCCCACCTCGAGGCCTGCCTCGCCCACAACACGCGCTATGTCGTTGGTACAACGGGGCTGGATGACAAGCAGAAACAGGCCATTCAGCGTGCCGGCCAGCATATCGCCATCGTCTTTGCCCCCAACATGAGCATGGGCGTGAATGTCACGCTCAAGCTTCTTGAGGTTGCAGCGCGCCTGCTATCCAGCGGCTTTGATGTTGAAGTCTTCGAAGCACACCACCGGCACAAGGTCGATGCGCCCTCCGGAACCGCCATTGCCATGGGCGAGGCCGTTGCCAACGCCTGGGGCAAAGAGCTGGACACCATCGCTGACTGGACACGCCACGGTCACACCGGCCCACGAGAAACTGGAAACATCGGCTTTTCAGTGGTACGCGGCGGTGATATTGTTGGCGACCATACGGTCTATTTCTGCGGACAGGGTGAACGGATTGAAATCACCCACCGCTCGTCCAGCCGCGCCACCTACGCCCAGGGCAGCCTGCAGGCAGCACGATATCTGGCACGCAAGGATTTTGGCGTGTTCGACATGCAAGACGTACTGACATCCATGACTTGAACGCCCGCGCCCGCAGACCTGCACCTGCCTGACCTCAAGCCTACGGTTCCAGACCCACTTTCAGGAGACGCCCCTGGGGCGAGTCGGTGAGCAGGTACAAAAAGCCATCGGGGCCAAGCCGCACATCACGGATACGCGCTTCCAGTGACTGAAGCAGGCGCTCTTCGTGCACCACACGATCGCCATCCAGCTCCAGCCGTATCAAGGTCCGGCCCTTGAGCGCCCCAATGAACAGCGAATGCTCCCAGGCGGGAAAACGGCGCGCATCGTAGAAGGCCATGCCTGAGATGGCCGGCGATTGCTCCCAGTAATAGGCTGGTGGCTCGGTACCGCTGACATGCGCCCCCTGCGCCTCGGGAATGGGCTGGCCATCGTAATTGATGCCCTGTGTCGCCAGCGGCCAGCCATAGTTTTTGCCGGCGTGGGGAATATTTATTTCATCGCCCCCTCGCGGACCATGCTCATGGGTCCATAGCACCCGCGTCCAGGGATTGATTGCCGCGCCCTGCTGGTTCCGGTGCCCGTATGACCAGATTTCAGGGCGGGCGTGCTCATCATCCACAAAAGGGTTGTCGTCCGGGATGCGGCCATCGGCATGCAGACGAACCACCTTGCCCTGGAGCTTGTCCAGATCTTGCGCGGTTGCACGCTGGTTGTTTTCACCCAGCGCAATGAAGAGATCACCCTGATGATCAAACACCAGCCTTGAACCAAAGTGCTGCCCGGTGGAGAGTTTTGGCTCCTGGCGGAATATGACGGTGAAGTCTTCCAGCTTGCGCCCATCAGCAGACAGCACGCCATGGCCAACGGTCGTACCGGCCTTGCCTGCCTCGTCCGCCTCGGCATAAGAGAGATACACGCGCCGGCTCCGAGAAAAATCCGGTGGCAGCGCAACCTCCAGCAAGCCGCCCTGTGAATGGGCGTAGACAGCGGGTACGCCTTCGATCGGTTCGGAAAGGGCCGCACCACCCTCCCAGAGTCGCAGCCGTCCCGGCCTCTCGGTAATCAGCGCCCCGGCATCATCCGGCAAAAAGGCGATGGACCAGGGGTGATCAAGGCCGGTGAGTACTTCGGTGACAACAATATCGCCCTTTTCGCTGGGCGAGGTCTGCAACACGCGTGACCAGGCTGCCGCAGGATGGGCCAGCGCCAGGAGCGTGATGACAAGAAAGAGAATAAACAGACCCGGATTTACCGGATACCCGGCGGGTCGAGCACGAGAAACCCTGAGCAACTCTGTGTCTGGCGACATCATCGGCCTCCTGAAAGTGCAGCCTCGATCAACGCAGAGCTTCATGGTATCAGAGTGCTTTCGACATTATTGAATCACTCCGCAAAACCTGTGACATCTCCAATCACAGACCAAAGTCTGCTTTGAACAGATCCAAATAATTCCCTGAATTGCTGCTACTGGAAAACGCTGTCTTCCAACACGGTTTCCTTTCTGGAAGTGGACGCAAAAAAGCCGAACACATGGTGTCCGGCTATGCTGGTCGCCCACAAGTATCGCAGTGAACACATGGGGCAGAATCTGGAGCGGGAAACGAGACTAACAATAAGGCGATAAGTCTATGTTTTATAACGTCTTGTTCTCACTCTGAATCCCAGTGAGGCCTTGAATATAGCCTCATTTTTAGCCCCCGTCAACGGGTTTCGTCCACTGACTTCCATTGATATCCATGCACATCCACTACGCGGCTTGTTGTTCAGCACACGATGAGACCGCCCAGGCGGTGCCCATTCAAGGTGGCCCCGGCAAACACGGGGCCAGCTGCCGACGATGCGAATGCAATTTCAACAAACCGGCTGCGCGCAGATCGCATTGTTCCCTGACAGGCGGGTAAGGCTGCGATGAGATACAGGGTAACGGACCGCTGTGGCCCGATCCTTGGAGAGTTCCCATGTCAGACCATCACCCACACACTAACCCGCAAGGGCACCATGCCTGCTTTACTACGCCTACGGCGCTCATGCTCGATACCCGGCTCACGCCGCTGGAGCGCAACGGCTGGCAAGTCCTGCGCATGCTGCGTGGCGCGGACGGCGTAAGCCTGCTGGCGAGCGTCGGGCAACTGCGCCGCTATCTCACCACCACGCCCTTGGGGCAGCGTGCGGGCTACCTGACCGCCCGGCGCGTGCTCATTGTATTGCGCCTGACTGGCTGGATCAGCTTGATTGGGCAGCAGCGCGACCCTATGACGGGCCATGTTCTGAGCGAACGGTACGAGGTGCATGAGCTCGCCTTGCGCTTTGAGCAAGCCTGCGAACGCGATGCGGGCTTGGAGCAACTGTTGCACGAGTCCGTTGACGGCGACGACAATCAGGTGGATCGCGTTGCCATGCACATTCGGGAAACGCTGAATCAAGCGCCTACGGCGAGCGATGACGACGCCCGCAAACAACGTCACGACGACGATGAGCCGCCTGCGTCCAGGCCGCCCTCGCAATCGGACCAGGGTGCAGCTCAAACACCGGCACCGGACGATTCCGCCAGCCGTATGACGAGTCTGCAGCAAACCGGCCACGCCCAGCAGGAAACCGGCGAGCAAGACAGTACGTATAAGACGTATATGTATAAAAAAGAACGTACGTACCGCGCACGCGCGCGTGAGGAGAGCGGCTCGGTATCCTCGCCTGTGGCATTGCCGCCTTGCCTGAGTAGTGCCAAAGCCGATCAGCAAAAAGATGTGCAGGCAGCTTTGCGTCGGCTGCCACCGGCTCATCGCCAGGAGGTACTGGACGAACTGCAGGCACGCAGCCAGAGCGGCACGGTGCGCAATGTCATTGCTTACTTTTTTGGTTTGATCAAGCGGGTGCTTGCCGGCGAGTTTCGCTTATGGGCGGGCCGCAAGGTAGAGCAAGCAGTCAGTGGTCGGCAACAGAGCACGCCTCGCACAATGGCGGCAGTCCAACACGCCGAGACAGAGCAAGCACCAGTCCCGAAAGCCGCCTCACGCGAAACCGCGTTCGCGCACCTGGCTCATCTGCGCAAGACGCTCAACATGCCAGTGCATGCGGGCGAGCTGGCTGCGCAGCGGGCTCAAGGGTGGCGGCCTCGCCCTGCCTAGTGCTGGTCTTGACTTCGCGGCCTTGAGGTAGTCGGTAACCAACTTAGCCAAGGCCTCGTCGTCAAGTACGAGGCGCTGATTGCCCTAGACGGCGGCGTAGTAGTTGATCGGTTGGCGTGTAGCTGGTGAGCGCTTTGTCGCCTTTAGCCCTTGCGACGGTCGGTAGCCAAAACGGCTTTCGATCGGCAATACATAGATGCCGCAGCTGGCACGTAGTAGGGAGCCACGTTGCCGTTCTTGATCTGTAGTCGCAATGCGCCTACAATGGAGCTCTGAAGCCGATTTATGGTGATTCACCATGGGCACCGCTGATACTTATGTTCGCGCTCGCATCGATACCGACACTAAGGAACGCGCCGCCGATGCGCTTGACGCAATGGGCTTGACCATTTCGGACGCAATTCGCTTGCTGATGCTGCGCGTAGCTGATGAGCGCCGCTTGCCCTTTGATGTGAAGGTTCCCAACGCCACCACGCGCAAAGCCATTGCCGAGCTTGAGGCCGGTAAAGGCAAGCGGTTTTCCAGCGTTGACGATCTGATGGCCGACCTGAATGCGGACGATTGAGCGCGCTTCATCCTTCAAACGAGATTTCAAGCGCGAAGCCAAAGGTCAGCACCGGGCCACGCTCGATAACGATCTCAGGTCCGTTCTTGTGGCGCTGGCGAATAACCAGCCGCTTGACGCCAAATACCGCGACCATGACCTGAGCGGCAATTGGGCAGGTTACCGGGAGTGCCACATCAAGCCTGATTTGCTTCCGATCTACCGAAGGTCGGATGCCGATACGCTTAGACTTGCGCGACTTGGCTCGCACAGCGAGCTTTTCGGTTGAACCTGTCCAGTTGGAGTACGCCTTAACTTCTTAGACTTGAAACCGGCACGCCAGCCGTTAGCGTGCTTTATATTTCGAACTCTGAGGCTACCCCTGGCTTCGCGGCCTAGCGGCCTCTTGGAACACCGTTCTCGCCGAAGAGCAAGGGCGCAGGGGGACAAACATCCCCTGCACCCAGCCGACAGGCTGATGCGCTGCGTGGGCGTCAATGGTTCGCTACGCCGGGTGCTCACCCGTTCGGTGCTCGCCTGCGGCTGCGCTCCGCTGCGGCTTGCGCGCCCGCCATTGACCCCCACTACGCGCGAACTTTGCTGTACGGCCGAGCTGCTTCGTCGGATGCTGCCGCATGGACTTTGCACGCAAGCTGCCTGTGCAGGCGTGACATGGGAACCATGTCGTCCCTGCGCAGGTAGCCGACAAGACCGAAGGCCGCGTCAGTGCCGCAGACAGGGGTATGCACGCGCCTGCCGCAGCGCCTTTTGCCGCAGCACGACACCGATGCTGCGACATGGGCCGTCACTGCGCACCGCAGTGACGGCCCCACGCAACCCAAGAACAATGCGGGCGAGCGCCACTTCGTATTGCCTGCGGCATACATGATGATGGCCTTCTACACTGACCGGGAAGTTGCCACTGACCGATGGGCTTTGTACATCGGCATCCCCCAACAGCGTGGGTTTCTGCAAACGCTCGCCCGCAAGGGTGAAACCCTTCCCAGGCGTGCCCAGGCTCCTATTGCCCGCCAGTCCCTACCCATGGGGCGGAGCCCTTTTTATCCCTTCGCACTTATCCTTTTTCGCGCTCACGGCGCACGATCTCTTGTGGCTATCCCTTGCGCGTAATGCGCAAGGTGGTCGCTGCTTTCTTATTCCACTCACTTTCAACAAGGAGGATTCATCCACGTTTACGGCATTTTTATCGTGTAGTACCTCCGTCCGAGCTTCCACCAGGAAGCAAGACGGATGCCTCATTTGAGGCTTCTGGTGTCTCCTGAACACCATGCCCTTGCCCTGACGGGATCTCGCCCAGCGAGTTGGCACTAACACTAACCATTGAATTTCAGGACAAGACGGCAGCACCTACAACACGTTCACCCGGAGAAGCGAAGATGGACGACTTGACCTATACCCTGCGCCAGCTGTGTCAGCGCAACCGTGACGGCAGCCATGCGACCCAGGCCGACCGCATGCGGTCGCTGGCCCTGGCCGCGCGCCAACTGCGCGAGACCGGTTTCCGACAGATGAAGGCCTCGTCGCTCAAGGGCAAGCACGTCCAGGCGCTGCTTGATCGCTGGCAAGCCGACGGTCTGTCCTCCGGTACCATCAAGAACCGGCTTTCACACTTGCGCTGGTGGGCCGAGAAGATCGGCAAGGCAGGCATTCTGCCAGCGGACAACACGCAGTTAGGCGTGGCTGAGCGCCGTTATGTGAACAATGTTAGCAAGGCCCGCGAGTTGGGACCCGCGTTGCGCGAGGTAACGGATGCCCATGTGCGCATGAGCCTGCAACTGCAGGCCGCCTTCGGATTGCGCCGGGAAGAAGCCATCAAGTTCCAGCCCAGTTATGCGGACCGGGGCGATCACATCACCCTCAAAGGTTCCTGGGCCAAGGGCGGGCGCGAGCGCAGCATCCCCATCACGACGCCAGAGCAACGCGATGTGCTTCAGGCGGCGTACCGCCTGGCGGGAGGCGGCTCGTTGATCCCGGCACACAAAAGCTATATTCAGCAACGGCATGTCTACGATGGCCAATGCAAGGCGGCGGGCCTGAGCCATATGCACGGGTTGCGGCATAAATACGCACAAATCCGCTATGAGGCCCTGACGGGCTGGAAGGCGTCATCGGCGGGTGGGCCATCAACCAAGACCTTGACGCCCGTGCAGCGTGGGCAGGATGCACAAGCACGACAAGTCATCAGTCGGGAGTTGGGACATGAAAGAGCGCAAGTCACCGCTATCTATCTTGGGCGCTAGCCACACTGAATGTGAGCCTAGCGGCCCGCCCTGTACCCCCAATGGGGAGATGTCAGAACCTGATCGTCAGGTTTGCCTTCACCCCATGGTCCCGGGCCGAACCGGCAAGCTGGCCAGCATACGACAGACCGAACGTCGCGCCGGGTGCAAACTTCAGATCAACCCCGGCCTCAACCACCGCGCTGTCTTTGGCAATCGGCACGCCCGCCACCGTGAAGGCCTGGCCCGCCGAGAAGCCGTGGTGGGCCTGGGGGGTGGTATCGCCAAAGGCATGGCGCCATCCCAGCGCACCGCGCAGCGTGGCTTGTGTAGCGCCCACGCTCAACTCATGTTCGGCGCGCAGGCCCAGGGTGGTGAAGGTGACATCTGTGTTGTCGCTACGGCCCGACAAGGCGGCCGCACTACCGCTTTCCCGGTAGTCATCGGTGTGCAGGCGCACATGGGCCAGGTTGACGAAGGGCTCCAGCCGCACGCTATCCAGCTCAATCCCATAGCCCAGTTCCCCGAAGGCCTGCAAGGTACCAGCGCGGTAGCTGGCCCGGGGGTTGCCCTGCAAGCCAGGGAGCGCCACCGAGCGCCGGGTGTCGATGTCATGCCAGGTGTAGGCCAGGCCGGTACGCAGCCCAAGGGCATTCCATTGGGTGCCGCCATACGCGCCCAGGTGATAGCTGTCGCTTTTGCCCGAGGAAGCGCGGTCACGCGCCTTGAAATCCGAATGGCTGTAGCCGGCCAGCACGCCGACACGCCAATCGCCCACGGACCTGTCCGCGCCAATCAACACGCCGCCGGTGTTGCGGTCCAGACTGGCGGCGTTGCCGTTGCTATCCGCTTTCCCCCAGGAACCGAAAGCCTGCGACCAGACCACGGGGCCATGGTGGTTGGCTGAAACCTGCGCGGGCGTCTGGCCCGGCCCACTCGCCGCCACCGGGGCTTTGGATGCGCCGGGCGCCTTGAAAGCGGCACGAACACGGTCCGTCGCTGCCTGGCGGATAAATCGGCTGTCCTCGATCAGCGCCGACTTGGCCGAGGCGTGGATTTCACCCGAGAGCGCGTCAAAGCTATCCCGGATCACCTTGTCGTCATTGGGTAATTGCACCACCGCGTCATAGACGGCGTGGCCCGCCTGCAGACCTATGCTTTGCACCCCTCTGGCCGTGGCTTTCTGATTGCGGGTCAGGCGACTCGGAGAGGCGTCAGGATCGGGACCGGGAGCGGGAGCGGGGTCATCATCGAAGTCCCGGTCATTGCGTACAAGCGCCAGATCGACGGCGCCCGCGCCGTAGTCATACCGCAGGTCCGGCGTGAGGAAAGCAAAGTTGGACGTGACCGTGTCAAAGGCCCCTGACAGCGCGCCGCCCGCCGTTAAAATGGTGTAGGTCGAACGCGGGTTGTAATTACCACTGGCCCCGATGTGCGCCACCGCCCCGCCATTCAGTATGGCGTTGCCCGTCACCGCCACCTTGTCGCTGTCACTGCCTTGCGGGTTGACTTCCACCTCGAAGCGCGAACCGGCCTCGAAGACCAGATCGCCATCCACCGTGAGCGTGCCCAGCGTGCCATTGACGCGGTCGCCTGGTGCAAGAATGCCGCCTGACGCCACGGTCGAGCTGCCCACCGTGCCGGTGCCGCCCAGGGTGGCGCCACTATTAACGGTATGCGCGGAATAGATGCTGGCACCATTAATTAATAAGGTGCCGTTTTCTACGGTAGTGCGGCCAGTGTAAGTGTTAGTGCCAGTCAGTGTCAGCGTGCCGGGGCCGACCTGATTCAGGTTGCCTGTGCCGCTTACTGCACCATTAAAGATGACGCTGTCGCTACGGTTGAAGGCCAACGTGCTGTTGTTCACGACATCGCCGGTGATGGAGCCGGTAGTGCCGCCGTTACCCACTTGCAGTGTGCCGCTGTTAATCTGTGTGCCGCCGGTATAAGTGTTGGTGCCGGTTAACGTCAGTGTGCCGAGACCATGCTTGAGCAGATTGCCCGAACCTGTGACGTTCTGAACGAGTTGGAAATCATTTCGCTCATCAACGATATCGAAGCCGCCACCCTGATCGCCCCAAGCGATGTCACGTGCCGTGCCGTTCAAACTGGTGCCGGTAACTTGCAGGATGCCGCCATCGAAGGTCAACGGGGCAGAAGGATCGCCGAGTTGGCCATCGGAGGAAATTGACAACGCGCCATCAATCAGCGTCCAGGGCGTGATCGCGCTTGTGCTGCCGGTCAACGTCCATGTGCTGGCACCCGTCTTCTCGAAGGTCCTAAAGCCCTGATACTGGGCGCTATCGCCGATCTGGTCGGCATCAAAGAAACTATCCGTATCGCCGCCCAATGCCAGTGTTCCTGTTGCCCCGACCTCAACCACGACCGTGCCGTTGATCGTCGATCCGGACTGCAACTCAAGCCGGTTGTCGCCGCCGGTGAAGTTTATCGCGTCGGCGTGTGCAACACCATCACCGGACAGTCCTCCGCGGATGGCGCCGGAATTGATGATGGTCAGGTCACTGCCAACAATACCTGTTCCACCGGCACCAGATTCACCATCGGCTTCGGTGTTGCTGTTGCCTCCCAGGCCACCCATCCCGCCGGTGATCTGTCCCTCATTGATCAGAATAAAACCTGAACCGCTGATGCCTGCGCCACCCGTGCCGCCTTCTGCGCCGTCCACATTACTTGTCGAGCCGCCGTTGCCGCCAGCGCCACCCAAAATTGTGCTGCCGTTCCGACTCGTCACGCTCCCACCAGTCGTCAGCACAATCCCGGCACCGCCGTCGCCGCCTGCACCAGCGTGACTCAAGGCGGCGTCGCCTTGGCCTCCATCGCCGCCAACACCACCGGCGATCCGGCTTGACCCCGAAAGAACCAAAGCACCACCGCCACTCAGAAGCACACCGCCGCCGCTCTGGCCACCACCGCCGCCGCCTGCGGCACCACCGCCACCGTCCTTGCCGCCGTTACCACCAGAGCCGCCGGTTATCATGGCTGTGTTGCCTGAAGAGCCTGTTTCTTGGATGACCCAGCCAAAACCACCGCCGCCACCTCCGCCGCCGCCGCCAGAAGGACCACCGCTGCCATTGGTGCCAGGTGATCCAGACGTGCCCGTCGAATCTGTTATGTTACTTTCGGCTGTTGTTGTCTTGCCGGCCGTACCGCCAGCCCCACCGACCCCACCAGGCCCGTCAGCGGAAGCGCCATCACCGCCACCGCCACCGATGCCGGTAGTCAGGTCAACAGCACCTCCGCCGCCGCCGCCGCCACGATGCTGACCGCCGTCGCCATGAGGGCTGGACGAAGTGCCTCCCCTGCCGCCGCTATCCGGCCTACCGACAGCACCACCACCTTGGCCCCCGTCGGCGAAAGCCGGCTGACGAGTGCAAACCAGTAGCAGCAGCGCCGTGCCAGTTAGTAGTATAGTTTTGCGCGTGCGAACGGACGCCCCACCGGAATGCTTCATTGTGCCCCCTTGATGTTGATCATCGTATCAGTCTGCGCTAACTCACCGATGCTACTTAGCAGTATAGAGAAAAAGCCGAATGATGACGTAAGGACGAGGCGTCTCAACGCATAGGTCATCCTGTAGCTGCGGGTCACTCCTTCAATTTCCGTAAATGCCTGTGAAGCTTCTGCATAACTCCGATTTGTTCGGATATGACTTCCAGTATGTCGTTGAAGGCTTCGATGTCGGATGCA
>Ga0079226_10003647_pt1 | contig 11794 bp, 11 predicted proteins | sample Poulit2014_FD_76345 | JGI IMG/M metagenome (GOLD analysis project Ga0079226, IMG submission 76345) | Agricultural soil microbial communities from Georgia to study Nitrogen management - Poultry litter 2014 | ecosystem: Environmental > Terrestrial > Soil > Agricultural land | place: USA: Georgia... | reverse complement strand
GTTTAGTAACTAATATCAGAAAACTATTTTGATGTACGTAGGTACCAACGCATTAGAATAAGCTTCCCACCTGGAGCAATTATGTGTAAAAAGTGATGTTAGGGAGTTGGTTAATGCTAATACAGATAAACTGGTTTTAAAACTCATTCGTATTTAAAAATGAAAGAACAAGAGAAGAATCAATCTATTTTTTTTTCTTTGTTATTGATATCCCTTCTATTGCATGCCTGTGGAAACAAAAAGTCAGAGGTAAGTCCCAAAGATGCAGAGCTTGCTGAATTTCAATTAAAAAATGGTATCGGCCCGGTAACGAAACCCATTAAGCTGGAAGACGAGCTGGATCCGGCTATGATAGAAAGGGGCAAGGAGGTCTTTGAGCTGCGGTGTTCAGCTTGTCACTATTTGAATAGCCGCTATATAGGTCCACCGCTTGGAAATATTGTTGATGTTCGCACTCCGGCCTATATAATGAATATGACATTAAACCCATCAGAAATGATCGAGAGGCATCCCATTGCTCAAGGACTTTATGAGGAGTATTCTACGCGCATGACAGACCAGAACATAAGCAAAAAAGATGCTCGCGCGATTGTAGAATTTCTGGCTCAAAAGGCAAGAGAATAGGTTGGCCAGTTGGTCTTCATAGGGTTAGCGGCGTTGCGGGTTGCTTGCTCTACGAGAAGCATTAGTGCGGAGGTCAATCCATAGAGATTTCAAAGCGCTCTTATATTTATATTAGCATGATTGCTGGCCTACAATTCCTTTACTCGTTTATATTACTATCCATGGGACCTTTAACAGTAAGTATCATCCCGGACCTAATAGTTTTTGAGGCCGGCTTTGATTCGGAATCTATACCGGTTAATGATATTTAAAAAAAGATCCTGAAGAAGTTCTGGATGATGTTCTGAGTTTTGCATAGGAAATCGCTGTCATTTTGTATTGGGTGACATTTTCAGCACCCATTATCGGAAAAGCTTAGAGTTGTACTCTTACTTATTATATTTCATATGCTGTAAGAAATCTATCTAAATAAACAATGGGTTATGAGTTGAATAACAGCGTATATCCTGAGTATTGGAACAATATTCTCCTCATGTAATCAGTACATGCTATCTACTTGCCTATGCTCATATTCCTGGCAGGTTAGTAGAAGGTGACTTCGATTAATCTCGTTTAAGAAAAAGGGCTATCAGGTTAGTATTTACTCATAAATAGTTCGGCGGAGATTTGATTGTTGGGTTAATTCGAATTAATTAAGCAGTAGTTTAGTAAAAACTTATATTGAACGTATTGATTCGTATTTCTTGTTATGGATATGAGCCGTTTACACTGGTAATATAATCTTATGAGAGGGATATATGGACACAAAAAAGTATATCTATAGCTTTGGAAATGGACATGGAGAAGGCGACCGGACGATGGATAACCTCTTGGGAGGAAAGGGGGCGAATCTTGCAGAAATGAGCACCATTGGTATGCCCGTACCGTCTGGCTTTACCATATCTGCGGAAGTATGTGATTACTATAATAAGCACGACGGAGACTGGCCGGATGCAGTTGACGATCAGCTGAAGGAAAATATAAGTCAGCTGGAAAAACGTATGGATCTTCGGCTTGGGGATAATGATGATCCGCTGCTGGTTTCGGTACGCTCAGGAGCTGCCATATCTATGCCGGGCATGATGGATACGGTATTGAATCTGGGTCTGAATGATCAGTCGGTACAGGGACTTGCCAATAAAACCGATAATCCTCGTTTCGCTTACGACAGCTATCGTCGGTTTATCGATATGTTTGGCAATGTGGTTAAAGGCGTGGATCATGAACAGTTTGAAGAGGCCATGCAAGAAGTAAAGAAAAAGAAGGGCGTAGATCTGGATACCGACTTAGATGCTAAAGGGATGAAAGAAGATGTTGATCGTTTTAAAAGGGTTTATCAAGAGGCAGTTGGTGAGGATTTTTCGCAGGATCCTCAAGAACAGCTTAAACTTGCAATAAATGCGGTCTTTGGATCCTGGAATACGCCACGAGCCATAACCTATCGTAAAATTAATCAAATAACAGGATTATTGGGCACGGCTGTTAATGTGCAGTCCATGGTTTATGGAAATATGGGTGATGAATCTGCGACGGGTGTGTGTTTTACGCGTAATCCTGCGGATGGCACGAATGAGCTGTATGGAGAGTTTCTGCCGAATGCCCAGGGCGAGGATGTGGTAGCCGGTATTCGAACACCCCACGATATAAACGAGCTCGAGGAGGCAATGCCGGAGAGTTATGAGCAGCTTTACCAGCTCACAGAAAACCTGGAAGAGCACTACAAAGATATGCAGGATATTGAGTTTACGATCCAAGAGGGCAAGCTTTACTTCTTGCAGACCCGTGATGGAAAGCGTACCGGCAAAGCGGCCGTAAAGATAGCCATAGATATGGCAAGTGAAGGATTGATTTCGAAAGAGCAAGCCATAAAATTAGTGGCCCCTAATCACCTCAATCAGCTGCTGCATCCGCAATTTAAAGAAGACGATGAAGAAGATATGATAGGAAAAGGGCTTCCGGCCTCTCCGGGTGCTGCTGTAGGTAAGGTGGTCTTTAGTTCCGAGAAAGCCGAAAAAATGCATGATGACGGTGAGGCAGTGATTTTGGTGCGCATTGAAACCAGCCCTGAAGATGTGGGAGGTATGTCATCTTCGAAAGGCATTCTAACGTCCCGCGGCGGAATGACCAGCCATGCGGCCGTAGTTGCCCGGGGCTGGGGCAAACCTTGTGTGACCGGTTGTGATGATATCGATATTGACTACTCATCGGGTACCTTTACGAATGGAGCAACAACAATGGAGGAAGGCGACTGGATTTCCATTGATGGAACCAGCGGTAAAGTGTTTAAGGGCAAGAAACCGGTAAAAGATCCTTCGTTCGGCGAAAACTATCATACGCTGATGTCTTGGATCGATGAGCACCAGAATATGATGGTGCGTACCAATGCTGATACACCGGATGATGCGCAAAAAGCGCGTGATTTTGGAGCGACGGGAATAGGGTTGATACGTACTGAACACATGTTTTTTGGAGAAAAACGGATCAATTCAATGCGGAAGATGATTCTTTCTGAGAATAAAGAGGAGCGAAAACAAGCGCTCGAGGATTTACTGCCCTACCAAAAAGAAGACTTTCGAAATATTTTTGAAGCTATGGAAAGTCGGCCGGTCACGGTGCGGCTGTTGGATCCGCCGCTGCACGAATTTCTGCCCGACGACGATACGGAGTTACAATCCGTATCCCAAAGCTTAGATGTTTCGGAAGAAGAGCTGCAGCGTAAGGTGAAATCGCTAAAAGAAGTCAATCCAATGCTTGGCCACCGGGGATGCCGGCTGGGAATATCTTATCCTGAAATTACAGCTGTGCAGACACGGGCCATTTTGGAAGCAGCTATAGAATTGGAAGAAAAAGATGGATCGGCCGATCCTGAAATCATGATACCCTTGGTCAGCACAATTGAAGAGTTTGTTGAACAAAAAAAGGTTGTTAATAATACGGCTGAAAACATCTTTAATGAAAGAGGGCGTACAATTGACTACAAAGTGGGCACTATGATTGAGACGCCCAGAGCGGCCCTCGTGGCTGGTGAAGTTGCTAAGGAGGCTGATTTCTTTTCTTTTGGCACCAATGACCTAACGCAGATGACTTTTGGTTTCAGCCGCGACGATGCGGGCAAATTCCTGGATACTTATCTGGATGAAGGTATTGTTGAGAATGACCCTTTTAAAGTTCTTGATCATCAGGGCGTAGGAGTGTTGGTTACCGAGGCTTTACAGAAGGGAAGGGAACAAAATGAATCATTAAAAGTGGGTATTTGCGGGGAACATGGGGGCGATCCGTCCAGCGTACAATTTTGTTACAATCTTGGATTTGATTACGTATCTTGTTCCCCTTATCGGGTGCCCATTGCCCGTCTGGCAGTTGCCCAGGCACAGCTGGCTCAGGATGGATAGCAAGCCCGATCATTAAAGCGTTAACTTATGGTTGGAATAGGAGCCCAATAAATGCAATATATGAAAAGTAGAAATTTGCGTCCGGTTGTTATCTGGCTGTGGTCCGGGGCGGCGCTCATCTTTTTAATGGTTGTGGTGGGGGGCATAACTCGTTTAACGGGTTCGGGCCTGTCGATGAGCGACTGGAATCTTGTTATGGGTGCCATACCGCCGTTAAATCATGAACAATGGCAGGAAGCTTTTCAATATTATCAGCAATTTCCCCAGTATCAGCAGCTTAATAAGGGAATGACGATGCTCGAATTCAAGTATATATTTTTCTGGGAATATTTACATCGTATGCTGGGCCGTCTGATAGGACTCGTCTTTATTATACCATTTCTGTTCTTTTGGATACGCGGATACTTTACCTCGCGCCTGCGGAACCGAATGTTTGTCCTATTTGGTTTAGGCGCTCTGCAGGGCGCTATGGGATGGTTTATGGTCAAAAGTGGGCTGGTGGATGTGCCTTACGTTAGTCACTACCGCTTGGCAGCACACTTCCTTTTAGCCATTATTTTAATCGGCTGTTGTGTATGGTTTGCTAAGGATATTAGTGAACGGCCAAGTCAGCATTCGGTACGTTATCCCAGACTGCGAAAGGGAACAGCCTTCGTTGGCGTGTTATTTCTTTTTCAGATATTATGGGGAGCGTTTACCGCTGGCTTAGAGGCTGGCCTGATATACAATACTTTCCCTTTAATGAATGGCAGCTGGCTGCCTAATAAGGCCTGGATGATGGAACCCTTAATCCGGAATTTCTTTTCAAACCCTGGCACGGTGCAGTGGATGCACCGCATCATAGGAACATTGTTGGGGATTAGTGTCATTGTCCTGTGGTGGCGCACGCGATCGGTACAGAGGATTCCAAGTATATACCGTAAGGCTACCATACTACTGGCCATCATTGTAGTACAATATCTCTTAGGGATTTTTACACTGTTATTCCATGTTCCCGTTACGCTTGGAGTTATCCATCAGGCCGTAGCCATCCTTTTCGGGATTGCCTGGCTGAATTTCTATCACAAATTGCGAAATATATGAATGTACTAATGATTCAGATATATTGGTGATATTCAGGCTTATTGGAATTTCGCATTCTAATTTATATTATTTTGGAGAAAGACAGAAGAAATAGTTTTGGATAAAATGGGATGACTCCGGAAGTTTGGTTACTCATGAAACCAGGGAAGTCTCGGTACCACTGATAAAAACTGAAGTATTAAAATTGCCATTAATTAACAGCTTCCAGCTATGAGCTATCAGCCGTATTGAAAAGTTATGGAATGTGGGCCATTTTGAAGTTATCAGGAACCGAGAAGAGGCGTTCTATAAGTTTTTCAAAATTTTTAAAAGATATTGTTATTAGAGAAAACAAAGGACTTTGAAATACGTCATCATAAATCCCTCTTAAGTAATGAGGAGGATTGCCGATGTAGGTGGCCTTCATGGCTTTAGTGCAGTGGTGGTTTGCCTGCTCTCCGAAACGGTAGTGCAGTAGAGGGAAGGCCAAGACATAGGTATTTTAAAAAGCTCTATAGCATTAAAATACACTTCTAATTATAATCACAAGCTGGTATAAGGCGGCAAAGCCAGTTAAAAGGAGAGGTAATACATTATGGCAAAAGAAGAAGAACGTTCATGGGCAGAACCTTACAAGATAAAAATGGTAGAACCGGTGCAAATGATCAGCCGGGAAGAGCGAGAGCAAGCGATTAAAGAGGCCGGTTACAACACATTCTTACTGAAATCACGTGATGTGTATATCGATCTGCTGACTGATAGCGGGACGTCGGCCATGAGTGATCGCCAATGGGCGGGTATGATGATGGGAGACGAAGCTTATGCGGGGAGCGAAAATTTCTATCACCTCGAAGAAGCTGTGCGCGAATATTATGGGTATAAGCATGTAGTACCTACGCACCAAGGCCGCGGAGCAGAACATCTGATTTCTCAGCTGTTTATTGAAGAGGGCGATTACGTGCCCGGTAATATGTATTTTACCACCACTAAGCTGCACCAGCAGCTGGCCGGCGGCACCTTTGTAGATGTTATTATTGATGAAGCTCATGAGCCTGAAAATAAACATCCGTTTAAAGCCAATGTAGACTTAGAAAAGTTAAAAGAGGTGATTGAAGAGAAGGGAGCTGAACGTATTCCTTATATTTCTATAGCTACAGCGGTAAATATGGCCGGCGGTCAGCCTATTTCACTGGAAAACCTCAAGAAGGTTCGTAAATTAACAGATAAGTACGGTATTCCCATCATCCATGATATGACCCGCGTAGCCGAGAATGCCTATTTCATTAAACAGCGCGAAGAAGGTTATGCCGATACTTCTATAAAGGATATTGTTAAGGAGATTTGTTCATTGACAGATGGGGCTACGATGAGTGCGAAAAAGGATGCAATGGTAAATATCGGCGGCTTTTTGGCAGTTAACGATGAGGAGCTATTTCATAAAGCCCAGAATATGGTCGTCATTTATGAAGGTTTGCACACCTATGGCGGAATGGCCGGTCGTGATATGGAAGCATTGTCCATTGGTATTTCCGAATCGGTGCAAGAGGATCATATTCGGGCCCGGGTGGGACAGGTAGAATACCTGGGTAAGAAACTGATCGAAGCAAAAATTCCGGTCGTGCATCCAGTAGGAGGGCACGGGGTATTCCTAAATGCGAAGAAGTTTTTGCCACAGCTCAGCCAGGATGAGCTTCCGGCACAAACGGTGGCTGCAGAACTCTATATTGATGGGGGAGTACGCAGCATGGAGCGGGGAATTGTATCGGCAGGCCGAAATGCCAAAACCGGAGAGCATAATTATCCTAACCTGGAGCTGGTTCGCCTGACAATACCGCGGCGTGTTTATACGCAGGCCCATATCGATGTAGTGGCAGAATCTGTTGAAGCCGTCTACCGGAGCCGTGAGAATATCAGCGGCCTCAAGTTTGATTATGAACCTGATTATTTGCGCTTCTTCCAGTCCCGGTTTAAAAGGCGATGACATAACATACTCTGGCTTCTCTATTAGAATGAATTAAAGTGGGAAGGTCCTGTTAACGCTTCGTAAAGGGGCTCCGGAAAAGTTATATAGGCAATATTAAATTAGCTTTTAGGCTTGTGGCTGAAGTCCTCATGCTTCCCAAACGGGACCCGGGCTGCCTAAAGACAATGTTTGTAAAGTTCTTGGCTGGGTTAAAAAACAAACTAATATCCACCCACTATTTAGAATAATTCTGGCAAAAATGAGTGCATTAATATAAAATATATTCTATATTAAGATAACATTGTCTTAAAACTGAAATAGACTGATTAACCCGTAACTAACATACTTACTATGGAAGTATCAGATAAATTTACCGTGGGAGAAATTGTAGCAAATGACTATCGCACAGCACAAGTATTTCGCCATTATGGGATTGATTTTTGCTGCGGTGGCGATGAAACGATTGAAGAAGCAGTAGCCGGCAAAGAAATAGAGCTGCAAGCAGTAAAAGAAGAACTCAAAAAACTAGGTCAGGAAGGAGAAGCAGATGATAATTACAGCGTTTGGCCAATAGATTTTCTGACGGACTATATCATTAACAATCACCATCGGTTTACGCGCGATAAAATGCCTGAAATTGAGGCATATGCAAAAAAGGTAGCCCAGGTTCATGGTAAACATCATCCAGAGCTTGTTGATGTATATAAGGAGGTAGTAAAGCTGCACGCCCACTTTGATGAACATATGGATGAAGAGGAGGAAGTGCTATTTCCTTATATCAAACAGTTAGCGGAAGCAGATAAAAAGAATACTCTTCCGGAAAGCACTGCCGTTGATCAGGCTGAAGATCCGGTAGCGCTGATGAAGGAAGAGCACGAAGAAGTAGGTGCAATAATGGAGCATATTCGCAAATTAACCAGTGATTATGAACTGCCTGAAGATGCTTGTACTACCTACGGGCTGCTTTATAAAAATCTTGAAAATTTCGAAAAGGATATGCACAAGCATGTTCATCTTGAGAACAATATCCTGTTCCCAAAGGCACTTAAGATAGAAAACCGATTGAATTAGTTTCTCTTTAGTTTGATAACAAAGCAGCGGCGTCTGTGGTTCTGCAGGTTTTTGAATATTCTCTCTATGGGAATACTTACCGGAAGGAAATCATGATTCCTATATGGCCTTTGCCTCTAAAGGGCGGGCTATATAGATTTTGTGCTATCAACAAGCAGTCGTATGGTTTTGATACTGTAGGATGAGGTTTTTTTAGCATGAGCGGAAAATTAAAAGATTCTCCTATTTGGCAATTATCGCTGGGATGCTTTATTCTGGCTGCTTTGACCGGTATGCTATACCGAGTAAGTATGCTCGGGGTTCCCAATGGTGGTCTTTCGCTAAAAAACATACGTCATGCTCACTCACATCTCATGTTCTTTGGATGGGCCGTTCCTTTTCCAAGCTACATTCTGTGGACGCATATCCAAAAGGGCTATAATACGGGCCACCTCGGGTTTCAATGGATGAAAGTCGGGATTTACGGAGAAATGATCGCCGGCCTGCTGGCTTATCCCTTTTTTCTGCTTTATGGTTACCAAACGGTACCCGTCTGGGCTGCTTCTTTGCCGATAGCAGCTATGTTATCGGGAATGGTGATGCTGTTCTGGTATGTCTATATCTTCGGTTATTGCAAAAAACGCCAATATCTGGATGCTCGCATAAGGCCACTATCTGATGCAGCTCTGTTACTCTTGTTTATCTGTTCACTGGGGGCCTGGGGTATTGCTCCGGTCCAGCTTTTTGGGGCAGGCAAGCAATTGTTGATGAGCGGGATACTGCACTTTTTTCTGTCCTCTTTTACGGAGGGATGGGTTGTACTTATTTTACTGTATATACTAACAGACCACCTTTTTAAAAAGGAGCTTATACATGATTCTGTCCCCATTATCCCATTAATATTTATTGCTTTGGGAGCTCCACTGACATTTCCCTTCGGGATGCCGGAATATTTATTAAGTCCGCTGCTATTAGTTATAGCTCGGTTAGGCGGCCTGTTTAGCGCAATTGGCTTGCTGTGGATTCTGGTTTTTCTCTTGAGAAGGGGTTCTCAATGGTCCTTTTTCTGGGAGTGCACAGCCGGACTATTGGCATTTAAGGCTGTTATGCAGTTTATTGCATCAACAGCACCGGCCACATTATGGATGAGAGATCACGGGCTCCAAATTTTTTATTTGCACACACTATTGTTGGGAGCCTTGAGCCTTACTTTTTTGGGATGGATTCGCATTGAAGCACGGCTTTCCAAAGGTTATTTTAGGATGATTGTTGCTGCAGTTGGAATAATGCTAATAAGTTTAGTATTTACCACAAGGATATGGCCGGGCAGTTGGTCCGGTATATGGATTGGTTATACGCTGGCTGTTGCGGCTTTATTACCAATTCTGTCTGTTAGTATGCTATGGGCAGCAGCAAGAAATGCAAAAAAATGCTCGGTACGCAATGGAAGACATAAAGAATGACGAAGACATAAAAGTATTTGTCCATTCCTTCTATGATAAAGTGGGAAAGGATAAACGTTTAGGTTATGTATTCAATGACTATGCTGATGTAAACTGGAATGAACATTTACCTAAAATGGTAGATTTCTGGTCTAATGTACTCTTTCGGACAGGCCGTTACAATGGGCATGCATTCCGTAATCATTTGCCGTTGCCTATTCAGTTAGGTGATTTTGACCGTTGGCTGGGCCTTTTTGAGAAAACAATTGATGAATACTTTGAAGGGCCCAAAGCTGAGCAGGCCAAAGAAATGGCTAATCGCGTGGCCGCCTCTTTTGCATCACGCCTGCAAATGGCAGGAAAATTTGATAAAGCAACAACGCCAAGTAGCCGGGAATAATGAAAGTTCGAAAAAGTGTAAATGAATGATAGCATTCAGGAATTTGAATAACCGATAACACGTTAAAGAACTAACCTTCATGACTGTAAAAGCTATTTATAAACAACTGCTGACCTTTTTATTTATCATGTTACTGCCATTTTCAGTACTGTTAGCACAGGAGGATGAGGAGGGAATGAAGCCGGAAGATACCGAGTGGTACGAGCCGGTACCCCCTGAGGTTAAGCCGGCCGAAGATCATTATCTGAAGCCGCCATCTGATGCTATCGTTCTCTTCGGTGGAGAGGATCTGAGTAAGTGGGAATCAAGTGAGGGGGGAGAAGCGCCCTGGAAGGTAGAAAATGGAGTAGTGACTATACGGCCCGGCAGTGGCGATATCAAAACTCGCAAATCATTTGGCAGCTTTCAGCTTTATTTGGAATGGCGTCCTCCGATGAATGATGAGTTGACGGGACAGGACAAAGGCAATAGCGGCGTTTTTTTACAAAACCGATATGAGCTCCAGGTTTTGGATGCCTATCAAAATCCAACCTACGTAAACGGAATGGCAGGAAGTATTTATAAGCAGACAGCTCCCTTGGTTAATCCATCCAAAAAGCCCGGCCAGTGGGAATCATATAATATTTCATATACTGCTCCTGAGTTTAGTGAAGACGGCTCAGTAACCTCGCCGGCGCGGGTTACGGTAGTATGGAATGGCGTGGTCGTCCAAAATAATACTAAGATCAAAGGTGACACCCCTTATGTAGGTTTGCCCGAATATAAGCCGCATGGCCAAGCCCCCATTCGATTACAAGACCACAATTCCAAAGTAAGCTATCGCAATATTTGGATTCGGGAGATCGATCGAAAGAATAATAGATAATTTTTGAACCGGAAATAAAATTAATACGCTATGGATTTGTCAAAGAAAAAAGATATTGCAGAAAAGGTTCAGGAGTCCTGCATGCAGGCAGCACGAGATGGTTTTACCGATGCCTCAATGAGGGGACTATGTGATGAAGGAGCAATGGAGGCTGCGATTGGAGCTATTCAGTCACTGAATTTAGAAGAAATCATTTCGCAGGCCAAAGAGACACAGTAAGTGAAACAACCTATTGTCGGTTACCACCGGGATGAGGAGAAGGATTGGGTGGCTGAGCTACAGTGCGGACACAATCAGCATATACGCCACAATCCGCCCTGGATGCTGCGCCCGTGGGTTACCACATTATTGGGAAGAGAAAGCCGTGTTGGCAAGCAATTGGATTGTAAAAAATGTGATCGGAATGAACCGCAGGATTTCGCTATCGTATGCCTAAAATAGCTCGGACCTTTATTAAAACAGGACTTATTTACTTCTTAGGTGCGCTGTTAATAGCGCTGGGATTTGAAAGCAAATGGTTTAGCTTCCCGGGGATGATGCCCCTATTTTGGCACCTGCTGATGGTTGGCTGGATTACACAGATTATCTTTGGAGTTTCTATGTGGATGTTTCCTGGTCGGAAGCGGGAGGAAGGATTCGCGGCGCAGAAATGGGCATGGCTGACCTATTTTTTACTGAATACGGGCTTGGTATTCCGAATGATAGCCGAACCGGTTGTGGCCACCTCCTCCTATGCTATTTGGGATATAATGGTCGTACTTTCTGCCATATTGCAATTAGTTGCAGCTATAGCTTATTTCATTGAATTATGGCCCCGTATTCAGTCTAAAGAACAGCGTCGTCGAAAACGTCGTAAAAAGCGAAAAAAACGAGATCGAAATAAAGTCACAAACGCTAAAAGCACATAATTTTCAATTCTTAATTTCTAATTAAAACTGTGCCTACTCCCAGCCGATGGATGCTCCGTACTTCCCTGCTGTATTTATTAGCAGCATTTACGATTGGCGCCGCCATGTT
>Ga0079226_10003646_pt1 | contig 11795 bp, 11 predicted proteins | sample Poulit2014_FD_76345 | JGI IMG/M metagenome (GOLD analysis project Ga0079226, IMG submission 76345) | Agricultural soil microbial communities from Georgia to study Nitrogen management - Poultry litter 2014 | ecosystem: Environmental > Terrestrial > Soil > Agricultural land | place: USA: Georgia... | reverse complement strand
TTTGCTCGTCAGTCAATTTCCCATCGTCGTGGAGTAATTCTTTTATATGGAAAATCATGTTGTTGATGCACCGGCTGATTCCGATCTGGCTGTTGCTGCCATTCAGATGGTATCGTCTACGAGCGTTGACGAGAACATGAAAGACGCTGCCGTCCTGATCAAGCAGGCTGCCAAGCAAGGGGCGCGACTGATTCTGCTTCCTGAATACTTTTGTCTGATGGGCAAGCAGGATACGGACAAGCTCGCTATTCGGGAGACGGATGGCGACGGCCCCCTGCAACGGTTTCTTTCGCGACAGGCTGCCCGGCATGGTATATGGTTGATCGGTGGTACCATCCCGCTTGACTCCGGCATTTCTGACCGCATCTATAACACATGCCTGGTGTACGGGCCCGATGGCAAGCGGCTGGCTCGCTATGACAAGATGCATCTGTTCGGGTTTGACAACGGCAAGGACGTCTTCAGTGAGGCCGATACCATCGTACCCGGCCGCCCTGTCGCAACGGGTTTTGCTTCGCCTGCCGGCCCGGTGATGCTGTCTATTTGTTACGATTTGCGTTTTCCTGAACTGTATCGCACTCAGGTACCTGCAAACCTGATTGTGGTTCCCTCGGCGTTTACCTTCACCACCGGGCGCGCGCACTGGGAGATCCTGCTCAAGGCAAGGGCGGTTGAAAACCAGTGTTACGTACTGGCGGCTGCCCAGGGTGGCAAGCACGAGTCTGGTCGGCGTACCTGGGGACATTCTGTTTTAATAGACCCATGGGGGACCGTTGTGCACGAACTTGCCGAAGGCCCGGGTGTCGTACAAGGAGTTGTCTCGATCGAGCGGCTGAATCGCATTCGGACCTCGCTGCCGGCTCTGACGCATCGCGTTCTTTTTCACGCCTGACGTTATAAATTTTTTGTTGTTGCGTATGAAATTAGCAGAATCCGATATTGCTGCCCTGTCTACCGCCCAAGCCCTGCTGCTTGATCCCTGGGATCTCACCGAGCATCACCTGGCTGAGGCCATGGGCGAAATCTTCACTCACAGCGTGGATTACGCCGATTTGTATTTTCAGTACTCGCGGTCCGAGAGCTGGGGGCTTGAAGAGGGTATCGTCAAGTCTGGCAACTTTTCCATTCAGCAGGGCGTTGGGGTAAGAGCGCTAAGTGGAGAGAAAACCGCATTTGCGTATTCTGACGCCTTGTCAGCCGATGCCTTGTTGTCATCAGCCCGCACCGTACGAGCCATCGGCAGGCGGGGTGCAGGACAACAACACATCAAACGCGTGAGTTCGGCAGGGCAGGGGGGGCTGTATCCGGCCCTGGACCCGATTGCCACTCTACCTGCCGCCGACAAGGTCGCCCTGCTTGAAAAGGTCGAGCAGATGGCTCGCGCTGCCGACCCTGCCATTGTTCAAGTCATGGCGGGGCTGGCCTGCGAGTACGATGTTGTCCTGATTGCCGGCAGCGACGGCCGGCTGGCTGCCGATATTCGGCCCCTTGTTCGCCTGTCCCTGACGGTTATTGCAGAAAGGGCCGGACGCCGGGAAGTCGGCCGAGCGGGTGGTGGTGCGCGAGACGGCCTGGCATTTTTCGCTCCGGATGTTCTGGAAGGCTATGTCAGACAGGCAACCCACGAGGCACTGGTCAATCTCGAGGCACGGCCTGCACCTGCCGGCGAAATGACTGTTGTGCTCGGTGCAGGGTGGCCCGGTATCTTGTTGCATGAAGCGGTGGGCCACGGCCTGGAAGGGGATTTCAATCGCCGTGGTTCCAGTGTGTTTTCTGGCCGCGTGGGCCAGCGCGTTGCCGCCAAGGGCGTGACGGTTGTTGACGACGGTACCCTGCCCGGGCGCCGCGGGTCCCTCAATATTGACGACGAAGGCAATCCGACCTCACGCAACGTGCTGATTGAAGACGGTATCTTGCAGGGCTATATGCAGGATCACCTCAATGCCGGCCTGATGGGCACCAGCGTAACGGGTAACGGACGGCGTGAGTCCTTTGCCCATTGCCCGATGCCACGCATGACCAACACATACATGTTGGCAGGCGCAACGCCTCCTGAAGAGATCATCGCCTCGGTAGACAAAGGTCTGTACGCGGTCAACTTTGGAGGCGGCCAGGTAGATATCACCAACGGAAAATTCGTGTTCTCGGCTTCAGAAGCCTACATGATAGAAAACGGCCGCATCGCGTATCCAGTCAAGGGTGCCACTCTTATTGGCAACGGTCCCGACGCCATGGCGCGTATCAATCTCATTGGCAATGATCTCCGGCTGGACTCGGGGGTTGGAACCTGCGGAAAAGACGGCCAGAGCGTGCCGGTCGGTGTGGGCATGCCCACCCTGCGCATGGACGGCCTGACAGTCGGCGGTACAGCCTGATTCTTCCCCTTGCTGTTCCTTGACTAAATCATATTACAAGCATATGATTTATAAAGAAATATCAGGTATTTTAGGGTTTATTGATGTCCGAACGCACTACTGATGCCAACCATTCGTACGATTTGCGTATTTTGCGTGCCTTGCGACGCATCACGCGTTCCATCGCACTGCATTCCCGCCAGTTGGCTGCCTACAGCAAGATCACGGCTCCGCAGCTGGTCTGCTTGCGCGCCGTCATTGACAACGGCCCCCTCACGACGACCGCCATCAGCCGGGAAATCCATGTCAGTCCCAGCACAGTGGTGGGTATTCTGGATCGTCTCGAAGACAAGGGCTGGATTCGCCGCGAGCGTGGCCGCCAGGACCGGCGCATCGTATTTATCACGGCCACCGAAGAGGGAGTCGCTTTGGCGCGTGCAACGCCTTCGCCACTGCAGCAAAAGCTGGCTGAGTCACTGAATGCGCTTCCCGAAATCGAACAGGCCGCCATTACCTTGTCGCTTGAGCGCATCGTGGATCTCATGGAGTCGGATGTCGAGGTCGTCACCGAGGCGCCCGAAGAACCCGCCCCACCCATTCTGGATGTGCCGGTCACGGGTGAGGCCCAGCCCGAGTCCGGGCTGGCTGTCTGACAAGGCTTGTCCGGTTTCTAGTTATTCGGCTTCGATAAAGCTCTGCAGGAATTCCTGCGTACGAGCTTCCCTGGGCTCCATGAGCACTTGCTCGGGCGGGCCTTCTTCAACAATCCGCCCCTGATCAAAAAAGCACACCCTGTCTGAAATCTGCTTGGCAAACTGCATTTCGTGGGTAACCAGCAGCATGGTGAGGTCGTGCTCACCCGCCAATGTCTGAATCACGTTCAGGACTTCTCCAACCAGTTCTGGGTCCAGCGCCGAAGTGGGTTCATCAAACAGCATGATGCTTGGATGCATGGCCAGTGCTCGCGCAATGGCCACGCGTTGTTGCTGACCGCCCGAAAGCTGACGGGGGAACTTGTCGGCGTGGTCCTGCATGCCCACCAGGGTCAGGTATTTTTCGGCACGACGACTGGCCTTGGCTTTTGACAGGCCCAATACGTGAACGGGTGCTTCAGTGATGTTGCGGCGTACCGTCATGTGAGGAAACAGGTTGAATTGCTGAAACACCATGCCCATTTCCTTGCGCATGGTGCGCATGTGCCGGTCGCTGGCCGGGACCAGTTGATCGCCACGGTATTCGTGCCACAGGGGTTGTCCTGCAACGTAAATGACCCCGTCATTGATGGTTTCCAGGGTCATGAGGATGCGCAAAACGGTAGATTTTCCTGATCCGGATGGGCCGATAATCGTGACCTTTTCACCTTTCTCCACGCTAAAGTCCAACTCGTCGAGGACGGTGACGTCACCAAAGCGCTTGACAACTTTATCGAATTTTATGATGGGTTCAGTCATCGAAGAGGCAATCCTTGCTTGGGAAGACGCATATCAAGATAGCGTACAAGGGCAGAAGCCACCAGTGTCATGATCAGATAGATGGCCCCCACCAGGGACAGGGGAATCAGGTAGTTGAAGGTGCGATCACCGATAATGCGAGCTACATTCGGAATTTCGAGTATTGCCACGACGGAAAGAATGGGAACGTCTTTCATGATGGAGACAAGATAGTTCCCCATGGCGGGAATGATGCGCGGAATGGCCTGCGGCACGACAATGGTGGTGAAGGTTCGCAGTGGCGACATGCTGAGGGCGCGAGCGGCTTCGTGCTGGCCTGGATCCACCGATTCGATTCCGGCGCGGTAGACCTCGGAAGTGTAGGCGCTGTATTGCACTCCCAGCGCCAGTGCGCCGGTGAGAAAAGCGGGGAGCAAAATACCGTATTCGGGCAATACATAATAAAGAAAGAATAGCTGGGCGAGCAGGGGGGTGTCGCGGATGAACTCGCTTGCCAGCCTTGCGGGCCAGGAAACGATCCGCAGGCGGGCCGCCTTGAGTGCAGCCAGTACGAGCCCCAGTACGGCTGCGACAAAAAAGCCCAGTACCGTGGCCTGGATGGTGACCACCAGGCCGTGCATCAGGATGGGCATGATGGAAACGGCAAATGCCCACGCTGAACTGGTATCCCAAACATGGCCGAACAGCATGTCAGGTTCCTCCTCGCCAGCGGCCTACGGACCTTTCCAGCAGTCGCATCAGGCCTGTGAGGACCAGTGCCATGCCGAAGTACATCAACAACAGCAACGTAAAGACGGTTGTGCTGTCCTGAGTGAAGTTGCGGACTTGCTCCGCCCGGAATGCCAGATCGCCCAAGCCGATCAGGGACACCAGCGCCGTATCCTTGAGGTTTTGAATGGCCAGGTTGCCGAATGTTGGCATCATCTCGGGAATGGCCTGCGGCAGCGCAATGCGCCAGAGGGTCTGGCGGGGCGTGAAGTCCAGCGCCAGAGCTGCCTCGTGTTGGGTTGTCGAGACGGCCTGGATGGCGCCCCTAACCACTTCTGCACCATAAGCACCAATATTGAAGCCCAGTGCGAGTGTGCCGGCCAGCACGGCAGGCAGGCGCAAGTCTACGCCGATCACCTGGCCAAATACGGGCAAGGCAAAGTACAGCCAGAACAGTTGTACCAGCAGGGAAGTGCCACGGAAGACTTCAATGAAGGCAATGGAAAAGCCCTTGATAAACCAGTTGTCAGAGAGCTTTCCAATTCCGAAGACAAAGGAGCAGATGGCCCCCAGAATGGTGGAGTAGACCGTCAGCTGAACGGTTACCCACGCCCCCTGCAAGAGGGGGGCGCTGTAACTGAACCAGTCCATGTTGGGTTATCCGGCACAGAGCTCTTCGGTTGTCTTGTTGAAGGATTCAGAGGCGTCGGTATCACTGAAGCCATATTTGGCCATGATTTCTTGCCACTCGTCGGTTTGTTTGTATTCTTTCAGGATTTCGTTGACCGCATCGCGGAAGTCTTCAGAGCCTTTCGCAAAGGTGAAGCCCCCCCAGCTGCGGACGGTTTCCCCTTCGATGACTGGGTCGGTAAATTTGGCTGCCAGCTCGACTTTGTCGCTTTTTGCGGCCAGTTCACCGGCCGTCAGACTGGTGGCGGCGTACGCATCGGCACGGCCCGTGGCCACGGTAGAAATGGCATCGGAGTTGTTGGAGATGGTCACCATGCGGTTTTCGTCAACGCCGAGTGCTTGCATCATTTCAAGCTGATCGGCGCCAGCCATGATGGCGACCTTGTAATCAGAGTCAGTGAAATCTTCGTAGGCGTGGATGTCTTTGGGGTTGCCCTCGGCAACCAGCAGGCCCTCACCGTATGAGCTGTCGGGCTCGGAGTAGATCACCTGTTCGCAGCGTTGCGGAAGAATGGCCATTTCAGCTGCCACCATGTCAAAGCGGTCGGCTTGCAGGCCGGGGATCAGGGAGCCAAAGTTGGTGGTTACCCAGTCGATCTTTTCTATCCCGAGCTCCTTCATGATGTGCTTGGCCACGTCGGGGCCCATGCCTTTGGTTTCGCCATCCATGTCGGTATAGCCGTAGGGGATTTCGTTGGCAATCGCGATGCGCACCTGCCCTCGCTCCTTGAGCTCGTCTACTGTCACGGCATTGGCTGCACCGGCTGCCAGTGTGGCACCAAAGCCAATGGCGATGGCGGTATTCAGAATGGTGTGTTTTGAGATCATGAGTTCGCTCTCCTTGATTTGCTGATACAGGCAAAAATTAATTGTTAGTCCTGCAATCATTACTGGCAAAATCATACACCAGATAATGATTTCAACCCAAAGCACTTCAGGGTTAATCTCCCTAGTGTTTTTACTAGGTGGCAGGGTTTTCAGATGTGTTATCATGCATCCTTATGTACCGCTTCCTTTGCGCATTCTTTTTCTATTTTTTTGCGTTTCCAACACCGCTGGTGGTGGAAGGGATGAACCGTACACAGTAAATACAAGATTCCTCTCAAAAAGCCGCCAGCGTAGTCAGGCGGCTTTTTTGTTTCCGCCGGCCCGCTGACACGACCCAGGAGCACGACCATGGCCCACAATACCGATGACCTTCGCATACGTGAAATCAAAGAGCTCAGCCCGCCGGCTCACGTCATGCGTGAATTTCCCTGCAGCAACGCCATTTCCCAGACCGTCTACAACACCCGCCAGGCCGTGCACAACATGCTGGCCGGCTCTGATGACCGGCTGGTGGTGGTCATTGGTCCCTGCTCCATTCACAATCCCGAGGCCGCCCTGGATTACGCTCGACGGCTGCAGGCGCAGCGTGAGCGCTTCAGTGATGACCTGGAAATCATCATGCGTGTCTATTTTGAAAAACCGCGCACAACGGTCGGCTGGAAAGGCCTGATCAACGATCCCAACCTTGATGGCAGCTTCAATATCAACCAGGGCCTGCGAACCGCCCGAGAACTGCTGATTGACGTCAACGCCATGGGCTTGCCCGCAGGTTGCGAATACCTCGACATGATCACGCCCCAGTACATCGCCGACCTGGTGTCCTGGGGAGCCATTGGCGCACGCACGACCGAAAGTCAGGTCCACCGTGAGCTGGCTTCGGGGCTTTCCTGCCCGGTAGGGTTCAAGAACGGTACCGGCGGCAGCATTCGCATCGCCATTGATGCCATCAAGGCGGCTTCCCAGCCTCATCACTTCCTGTCGGTAACCAAGGGGGGGCACTCTGCCATTGTTTCCACTCGTGGAAACGAAGACTGCCACATCATCCTGCGGGGCGGGAAAGCGCCCAATTATTCGCCGGAAGACGTCCAGGCAACCGCACAGGGGCTTAGCGAGGCCGGGCTGGCGCCACGCATCATGATTGACGTCAGCCACGCCAACAGCAACAAGGACTACAGCCGTCAGCCCATCGTTGCCGACAACCTTGCCATCCAGATCGAGCAGGGCGACGAACGCATCTTTGGTGTCATGATAGAAAGCAATCTGGTCGGTGGTCGCCAAGATCTTGTCTCCGATCAGCCTCTGGTATATGGTCAGAGTATTACGGATGGTTGTATCGACTGGGACGCCTCCGTCAAGGTTCTTGAGCGCCTGGCTGGTGCCGTCCGTGCCCGCCGGCAGCGACGCGAGCGGGCAGCCTGAGTCCATTTTTACCCGTTACAGGGTCGTTTTCAGCAAGGAGCTACCCCATGAACGCCCCTCACGTCGTACCGCAGCCGTCACGAACGCCTTCCGTCAACTTTCTGGATACACTGGCCCAGCATTTCGGCGCCCGCTTTTCTACTGCACAGGCCGTGCGCGAGCACCATGGTTCTGACGAATCTCCGTTTCCGGCCATGCTGCCCGATGCCGTGGTTTTTGCGCAGTCAACAGAAGAGGTAGCCTGGCTGGCTCAACAATGCCATGCGCATCGTGTGCCCCTGATCCCTTACGGAGCGGGCTCTTCGCTCGAAGGCCATATCCTGGCGGCCCAGGGGGGTATCTCTGTCGATTTGTCCGGCATGAATCAAATCCTTGCCGTGCATGCGGAGGACTTCACCGCCACCGTGCAGGCCGGGGTCACCCGCAAGCAGTTGAATGACAACCTCCATGATACCGGGCTGTTTTTTCCGATTGATCCGGGCGCCGATGCCAGTCTGGGCGGCATGGCCGCCACCCGGGCATCAGGCACCAACGCGGTGCGTTATGGAACCATGCGCGACAACGTTGTGTCGCTCAAGGTCGTGACGGCAGACGGGCGGGTACTGACCACCGCAAGCCGGGCTCGCAAGTCTTCGGCCGGCTATGATCTCACCAGCATTTTTGTCGGCAGTGAAGGCACGCTGGGCATCATTACTGAAGTCACGGTACGCCTTTATCCGCAGCCCGAAGCCATTTCGGCAGCCATCTGCAACTTTCCGACCATGGACGCCGCCGTGCAGAGTGTCATTGAGGTCATTCAGATGGGCATCCCCGTGGCACGGGTGGAATTCATGGACACGCACGCCGTGAAGGCGACCAACGCATACAGTCAACTGAGCCTGCACGAATCCCCGCTGCTGCTGTTCGAGTTTCATGGCAGCCCGTCGGCGGTCCAGGAGCAGGCGCGTACGGTACAGGATATTGCCCATGACCATGGCGGACGGGATTTTGAATGGGCAGAACGCCCCGAAGACCGCACCCGTCTATGGACAGCCCGCCATGACGCCTATTTTGCCGGGTTGCAGTTGCGCCCGGGGTGCCGGTCGAGTACAACGGATGTTTGTGTGCCCATATCCAGATTGGCAGATTGCGTTCGCGAAACCGCTGCTGATCTTGATCAGGCAAGTTTTCCGTACACGATAGTGGGCCACGTTGGCGATGGCAATTTTCATGTGCTCATGCTGCTGGACCCCGATGATCCCACTGAATGGGAAGCGTCCGAAGCGCTCAACCACCGTCTGGTCATGCGTGCCATCGACATGGATGGCACCTCAACCGGCGAGCACGGGGTCGGTTTGCACAAAAAAGCCTTCATGCTTGCCGAACACGGCCAGAATGCGCTCGATCTCATGCAGGCGCTCAAGCAAGCGTATGACCCCCACAATATTCTCAATCCCGGCAAGATCATTCCCTGATCCCCTTATCCGGTAACCTGCCTATGTCCACCGAAACCGTCATCCCGTACGATGCTCCTGCCACCCATCCCGGGCCGTCAGCCGAGGCGGCCGAAAAGCTGGATCACCTCATCGAGCGACTGCGCCATATATTGCCTGCAGACGCCTTGTTGACCGACTCCGAAGACACCAGTCCGTTCGAGTCAGACGGGCTGTCCCTGTACAAGACACGCCCGCCTGTTGTGGCCCTGCCCGAAAACGAAGCCCAGGTCATCGCCGTCCTGGACGTCTGTCGTGAATTCCGGGTGCCTGTGGTGCCACGTGGTGCAGGTACGGGGCTGTCGGGCGGTGCGCTACCGCACGAGCAGGGGGTGCTCCTGGGTCTGTCCAAGCTGAATCGCATCAAGTCCATTGATCGCGAATCGGCAACGGCCATCGTTGAACCAGGCGTGCGCAACCTCGCCATTTCCGAGGCGGCGCAGCCCTACGGCCTGTATTATGCGCCCGATCCGTCCAGCCAGATTGCCTGTTCGATTGGCGGCAACGTGGCCGAAAACTCCGGAGGCGTGCACTGCCTCAAATATGGCCTTACCGTGCATAACGTGCTCAGGGTGCGTGTGGTCACGATAGACGGCGATATTGTCGAGCTTGGCTCCGAGGCCCCCGATACGCCAGGCCTGTCGCTACTGCCTGTTTTCATCGGCTCGGAAGGTATGCTGGGCATAGTCACGGAAATTACCGTCAAGCTGATTCCCACCCCCCAGCTGGCCCGGGTCATCATGGCCAGCTTTGCCACAGTTGAAGACGCGGGCAACGCCGTCACTGCCATCATTGCAGCCGGCATCATCCCGGCCGGTCTCGAGATGATGGACCAGCGTGCCGTTCATATGGTCGAGCCCTTTGTGAAAGCAGGCTACGATCTGGACGCGGCCGCTATCTTGTTATGTGAGTCCGACGGCACGCCCACCGAGGTGGAAGACGAGATCCGTCGCATGACCGACATATTCCAGGAGGCAGGAGCCACCCGCATTGAAGTCTCCGAAAGCGAAGCCCAGCGCGAGCGTTTCTGGGCGGGCCGGAAAAACGCCTTTCCGGCGGCTGGTCGGATTTCTCCCGACTATTACACGATGGATGGCACCATCCCGCGTCGTCATCTTGCCAGGGTGCTGTCCGACATCACTGAAATGGAAGAGATTTACAACCTTCGTTGTGTCAACGTATTTCACGCCGGAGATGGCAACCTGCATCCGCTTATCCTTTACGATGCCAACATCCCCGATGAAATCGAGCGCGCTGAAGCCTTTGGTGCGGCCATACTCGAGTTGTGCGTCGATGTGGGCGGCACCATTACCGGCGAGCACGGTGTGGGATATGAAAAGATTGACCAGATGTGCGTGCAGTTCAGTCGTCCCGAGCTTGACGCGTTTTCTGCCGTAAAGAAAGCCTTTGACCCTTATCGTTTGCTCAACCCCGACAAGCTGATCCCCACGCTGGTACGTTGTGCCGAATATGGTCGCATGCACGTGCACCGGGGCGAACTCCCTTTCTCTGATCTTCCGCGTTTCTAGAGCCAGTCCATGCGTCACGAACTAACCCGATTGTGCCAGCAGGTACAAGATGCCCAGGCCGAGAGCCGTCGGCTGTCCATAGTCGGAGGCAACACCAAGCCTTTCTATGGTGAAAGAAACCCGGAGCCAGATCCGGCGTCAGAACCACTGTCCATCGCCGGGTATCAGGGCATCATCAATTATGAGCCCTCCGAACTGGTGCTCACGGCGCGCGCCGGTACGCGATTGGCTGACGTCGAAGCAACCCTCCATAAACACGGTCAGATGCTGGGGTTCGAGCCGCCACGTTTCGGCGATAATGCCACACTGGGTGGATGCATTGCGGCCGGGCTGGCAGGGCCCAGCCGCATGGCGGCAGGGCATGTCAGTGATTTCGTACTGGGTGCACGGTTGCTGTCCTCCTCGGGAGACGTCCTGTCATTTGGTGGCGAGGTCATGAAAAACGTCGCTGGCTACGATGTCTCGCGCCTTCTTGCGGGCTCCCTGGGCGGTCTGGGGGCTATTGTGGAACTATCCGTCAAGGTCATTCCGCAGCCTGCACACGAGCGCACCCTGCAGCTGCAGGCTAGCCATGCGCAAGCAATCGAACTGTGCAATGGCTGGCGGTTTCTGCCCCTGCCCATCACGGCGACGGCCCACCTTGATGATACGCTTCATGTCAGACTTTCGGGCAGCAGGGCGGCGGTAGAATCGGCGCACGAGGAAATCACCGCCCGGCGCGGTCATCAGGTATTGGCAGAAGCCGATGCCGGCGCCTTCTGGACTGGTCTGCGTGATCAGACCCACGAGTTTTTCGAACAGCGTCCCCTGTGGCGATTGTCCGTGCCGCCCTCAACAGCCGATCTCCAGTTGGGGCGCAGCCTGACCGAGTGGCATGGTGGCTTGCGGTGGCTGAGCACCAGCATGCCGGCAGCCGAACTCCGGCCGCTGGTTGCCCGTCACGGTGGCAATGCCACGTTATATCGGGCGGCAGACCATGCTCACGATATCCCGTTTTTTCATCCCCTGGACGAGGTCACTGAACGCATCAACCGTCGAATGATGGATGAGCTGGACCCTCAGGGCATGTTTCATCCTGGCCGGCGTTTGCCGGTGCAACAAGGATAACCAGACATGCAGACCAATCTCGCCCAATGGGCGCGTGACTTGGAAAGTGGTCAGGAAGCAGAAGAAATCTTGCGGCGTTGCGTACACTGCGGCTTCTGTCTGGCCACGTGTCCCACCTATCAGCTCACCGGAGACGAACGCGACAGTCCTCGTGGGCGTATCTACCTCATCAAGGAATTGCTCGAAGGGCAGGATGTCAGCCGGCCCACCCAGTTTCACCTGGATCGCTGCCTGACC
>Ga0079226_10003645_pt1 | contig 11796 bp, 8 predicted proteins | sample Poulit2014_FD_76345 | JGI IMG/M metagenome (GOLD analysis project Ga0079226, IMG submission 76345) | Agricultural soil microbial communities from Georgia to study Nitrogen management - Poultry litter 2014 | ecosystem: Environmental > Terrestrial > Soil > Agricultural land | place: USA: Georgia... | reverse complement strand
TCATTCACCGTCTTCAGAAAAGGCGACATAATCTTACGCTTCCACCAAGAAAGCCCGACAATCCAGATCTCGCCTTGAAGTAATCGCTCTCGGCGCTTCATCATCACGAGATAATCAATCACCTCAAAAATCGTGCCGCGTTCCTGCGTAAAGGGATTAATATAGCGGCAATATTGCAGATAACTTGCCGTAAAGAGATCTAATAATGTTGCTTGCCGGCGGCGCGCTAAAAATGCTGGCGAATGCGCAAACACATGCCGATCATCCGTCAATCCCCAACCCGCATACCACGGCACACCAAACGTGATCACTTCCTTGCCGAGCATCAATGCCTCAAAGCCCATTTGTGAAGTTGCCACATAAACACGATCCATCTTTTCAATCAAAGAATGCGGATGGATATTCTCTGCCAAAATATGAATCTGCGGGTATTGCTCAGGATGAACGGCAATCTCGGCAATCAATGCTGAATAATGCCCCTGCTTTTTGCCGGCAAGCACATCCGGATGCACCTTTATCCAAACCTCGGCATCCGGATTCTCGGCAATTGCCGCTTGTAACATCGTTTGAAACGTCTCAAAATTTGCCGAACCATATTCCAGCGACATATCACCAAACGTCTGATCAATCACTAACACTTGCGGCTTTGCCGAATTGATCTCTAAATGCGCCGGCCAACCTTCTAAAACGTGGTTATACTTCGTGAGCCGATGCTCAATCACAAGCTTAAGCGCTTGCTCACCTTTCATGAGATCATTCGCTAACGCACATTGATCCAGAATCATCTCTTCTAAACGGGATGCCTTTGTCGTATCGTAATAAATACCAAGATCATCCACCACAAGTGATAATGGATCTTCACCATTGACACCAAGATCCATCGAGCGGAGGAAGCCATCTTCAATTAATAAAGCCGATCGTAACGGTGATTTTTGCGCACAACTTATGGCACGAAGACCACTACGCTTATACCCCCAACCTAAAACTGAACTTTCAATACCTTTTGGCACACCAACAGATATTTTTTCCTGATCAAAGAAAGAGCGCCACCTTTTTAGGCAGCGCCATAATCCGTAACTGAGATAGGGGATTTTGATCTGTTTCATATCTATTTTATCTTCATATCATAATGTTGATTATTTTAACCCAATAATCCTCGCCATCTCATTTAATCGATGCTCCCAAGTATGGTATTTTGCCACATACTCCGCACCGGCACGCGCACGCTCTAGATCATTTTTGCTTGGACCATGTTTCAATCTCGCAAAAAGCTCATTCATTTCTTCAACATTATTCACAACATGACAATATTCAGCAAACATTTTATCCACCGATTCCGCCGGCGTTGTCACGGCAATTCCCCCACACGCTAAAATCTCCACTAAACGGCGCGAGAACATCGTCGGAGAATCTGTCACCGTATTCACATTCAGCGAGACTAAATAATCCTTATAGATCTGTCCAGTCTTCGGATATTTCACGGCTTTTTTAATATCCATATTGGGATAAACAGGATAGCGATAATTTTGAGATTTCCGTTTAGAGTTACGATCAAAAACCGTTAATCCTAACTCACTTTCCGTTGCCGACTGAAAGAGCTGATCTTGCCACTCTCGACGAATATCATGAATATGATGGCTGTAACTTCCTACGAAATTAGCGCGGTTGTGCTTAAAATTAAATCCATCAAAAAAATGGAACTTCGGCTGCACCGCAAACATCATCGTATGCACCGAAGCATTTTCGCCCATCACTTCCTTGTAACGAGGAATACAAGTCTCATCGACTGTAAAAACATGATCAAAAAGCTTCGCACTATCAATAAAGCGATCAAAATGAACGCCATCTTCTTTGTTCCAAAAGACCGTAGGAATCCCACGATCTTTTGCTTTTTGAACAAGTTTTTTGAGCTTATCATTATTACGCTCAGGATGGTCCGGATAAGAAGCAATCTTATACTTCCACCGATTCCAGCGTCCTTGCCAGGCTGATTCTACGAAAATAAGGTCCGACTCACACAATTTGTCAAAATACTTTGATATTCTTACAAACTGATCATTTGTAAGAGATGCATAAGTTAATGCATCAGATACTAGATAAATTCTATCTAACATATTTTTATTCAAGATTAAGATAACTCCGTCCTCTTATTTATTCCATATTTAAATTAATGTTATTTTTTTCGATAACTTACATCCATTACTCATCCTCAAAAAAGCTTTTACCTCTATAGATTTATAATTAACCGGAGTAATATTGAAAGTATGAGAATCCTTATCCCCATACCCTATACGCTCCCGAATATAACCGTCACAGTAAAGATAATAAGCATAACTACAATTTATTCTTATCTCATCTCTAAATTGAACTTTTACTTTATACTTGTCACCGTCTCTTATGCAACTTACCCACCAATAAGAAGGGTCTATATCCAAATCAACGTATTCCGGATTATCCTTTACAGATAACATACCCTTTTCACATTCCTGCAGTATATCTGTTATAGGATTATCCTCAAATAGTGCCTTAATCGCATAAGATATAATACTCTTAGGTGGTACTGCATGCCCTTCCCCCCAATTACCAACATAAATTCCAATATTTTTATCTGGCAATATAAAACTAGATTGTCCCCTTCTCTTCCAAGATGTACCACTCCCCTTAATAAAAGGAATTAAGTGTTGAGCTACGTGATCATCTGTTTTATTTTGTAAATATATTACTTCTGTAGATTTATTAATAGACTCAACCTGCACACTTTCTATTACATCATTAATTTCTAAAATATTTTTTAACGCGTGCTCGGTAATTAGATTATTTAAATTGTTATATTCATTTGGAAATCCATATTCTACATATCTTCTGACAGCCTCTATTTTATATTGAGTAATACTTGTTTGTGGATTCCAAACAATTACCTTACAATTCACCAATTTTGGTAAAGATGCTTGTACTAAGCAGGCAAACCCTCCACCTGATCCACCCATTAAGATTATATTTTCCACATTCAAAGAGGTGCATACGTTATTTATTACATCAGAAATGTTCTTTTGTAACATCTTATAAATACTACTTCCTGCATACCAAGCCAAATTCAACTTAGACTCTGAAACAATAGGGTCAGCAATAGAGCATAGAGCTATTTCTAATTCATCAGAAATACCAAGCCCTGAAAAAAATGGAGCTTCTTTTAAATCCCTGTTAGAAACAGCAGCAGTAAAGCATACCAGTAAGGTAGAGCGCTTTTCTAAATATTCCAACCCATTAAATAAGAGGTCTATACCATAATCTGCTAGTTTAATATGATGTACACCATTCTCAAATGAAGAACCACAAATAAAAGGTATTGAATTATTGCTCATTTGATATAATTGCCCCTAACACATCACTATCCATACAACATACTTCCCCTGTTATATCAAAATGAAAAAAATCAGGTGCAGTTAAAGAGTCAGTAGTAAAGCTCGATATAACTACACATTTCTTCTTAAAATTAAATGATAACTTAACAGCACTAGTGGGTTCTACTTTTAAATACTCCTTAGATATCCAGCCTAAATAAGAAGGCTCTTTCCGCCCCTTGACAATCTCTGTCTTGAAATCATCTGTAATAACTTCATCTGCAACAACTTTTGTTTTTAATAATAAATTAGTTTTCATAGCTTTAATCAAGATTTTGTTCTTATCCGATATGGCGAGGGTTGTCCAAGGCTCTACATGCCAAAATACTTCACATTTTTTATAAGACTCAAATCCTTCATCACTCTCGATAAAATCTATAATATAAAGTTCCGAATCACGATACACTACGTTTCGTACATGGGTATAACCTAATTTTTTATGGTGGACTCTCCCTTGAGTTATCCAGCATCCCTTTACATATAACGGAGATATAGTTATCGCACTCCCATATACATCTTCTTCGCTTCGGGAAAAAGAACAATCATCAATAACTATTGTGTTATGAGCTTGACTGCTTAAGAAATAGTCTCTGTAGAAATCTTTCTGGTACCCATATTTCCCAGAATCTACGAGTATATACTCTCCTTTTTCTTGCCAGATAACTGATAAGCAATCAGAATGTTTATGAGCTTCACTAGAAAATGATCCCTGTAATAGCAAATAAAACGATGCTAAAGAAGATAGTCCAAAATCAGATCTAATAATAGAATATCCATCTAACTGTGCCCCCAGAGTCGATTTTACTTTTATATGGGGCCACAATAACGCTAATTCCTCATCGACAAGCCTTTTTGATTCAGCAGAATCACCTATCGGCACACACTTATAATTGGCATCCAAAAACCAAGCTTTCGCTTTTTCACTTTTTTGTAAAAGTTCCCCTACTCCATTTAGTTGCTCTACATCCCACCAGTCACTAGATAAGATCTTAGATATTTTACCCTGTACAAAAAAATGATAATCAGGTGAATTTTCTGTATGAATCCCGATATTACCTAACTGTCGTCTCAACAAAGATGCCATATGTTTCTTGGCAAATTGTCGGCATTTATCCAAATCTACTCCTGGCATTTTTATAGTAATAGAAAGTAAAGCCATTAACCCATTCAACTGGAATATTGCATGATTACCTTTACTCAACTCATGAATATTACTTAAATGCAATAAGTGCTGTTGAATTAAATACTTTAAATCATCAATACGGTGATATACCCCTATTCTACTGATAGCCCTAAGATAATAAACAATTTTCAAGGCTCTTAACCCCGTCGCCATGTCATACCAGAGCCATTTGTTTCTAGACTTTTTCTCAAACTCAACCCAGTCATTTATAATTTTAGATATAGAACGTATATCTGATTCTGTTAATCTTTCCAAGTAACAGTCTAACATTCTCCATGCTTGAAATTGAAATAACCAATTCCTATCTTGGTATGGATTCTCTAACCATCTTATAGGATAGTCATATTTGTAATAAGAAAGATCTTTACGACCAAATGCTAAAAAACCTTTCGTTTCTAAGATCAATATCTCTCTATCAACCCTGGCCCCCATCTCACGAATTTCAAACTTGCCCATAGACTTCCCAGATATAGGGGGAATCTCTAACTGGATATCTTTATTGCCCTTATATTTAATAGCTTTCCCCATAAAAGAATACTTCTGATTACCAATCTGATAAAAAAACTTTACCTTATACTCAGAATTAACTTTAGGCTTTAACTCAAAAGCAACTCTTAATAAAGATGTATATGCGATTTTTTCAACTACTTGATTATTTTCATATAAATAATATGCATATAAACATCCTGGAATGAAATCTGTTTCAGACAAAATATATTGATTTTGAAAAAAAGTATATATCTTCGCCTGCTGGCAAATTTTAAATATATCCAACACTAGTGAAGCCTCTTTATCTATTAAGGAAATTTTTAAGATATTGCATACAAGTCTCTGAAGTAGAATCCCATGTACGCTCTTCTAAAACCCACTCTCTTCCTCGCTCACCCAAAAAAGTCATTTTACTTGGATTTTGTATTAAATACTGAATAGCATTACTCAATGAATCTATCTCTCCTTTATTAAATATCATTCCTGTCTTCCCATTTTGAATCATTTCAGTTAATGCATGAACACTTGAAACTATAACTGCTTTTTCCATTGCTAATGCTTCAAGGGGCTTCATAGGAGATACCATTTCACAAACAGGCCAAGGCTTTCTAGGAAACGGTGCAATATCAATCAATGAATAATATGCTTCTACTTCCTCATAAGGTACTCTACCTGGCATAATCAACCAATCTGAAAACCCATTCCTTTCTGCTATATCATATATTTTCTGAGTAATAGGTCCTCTATCTAAGCCTGTCGCATTCTCGTTACCAACAATTAATAATCGAAACTCCATTCCTTTTTCTTTTAATAAAGCACAAGCACTTGCAAGATCTTCCAATCCCTCATATACAACAAAAGTCCCAATATAACCAATTACTGGTACTGATTCTGGAATATTTAATCGTTTAAGAAGCTGAAGATCCTTACTTCTAGGCTCAAAGTGCTCTGGATTACAGGAGTTTGGCAATAAAGTGATTGGAGTATTAACTCCTCTTTCCTTCAGCTCATCCCTCATTGCTGAAGTTAATGTAAATACATGATCCGCTCTTTGTGCGACCTCTGTTTCTAATCTTCTTTGATTTGCAAATCTTGGACTCTTAGCAAATTCAGGTTCCCTAGATAATCGAGTAATTTCCCAAAAACCTCTAACTTCATAAATAAAAGGAATTCCTAATTTTTTAGCTGCAATCATTGCAGGAAATGCTGTTAAATAATTTGAAGCTGCCATTATCAGACTAGGTCTAATCTCTTCAAACTTTTTGACCAACTCATCCACTGATTGGCTCATGTATTCAAATGAAGTTATACCTCTGCGCTGTGGATCTGAAATAATATGGTAATTGATTCCATCAACTTCACTCAGTAATGGTAGTGAACCAGGTTCTAGATCGTCCTTAATATCATATGGAAATCCTGGTCTATTGACAACTTCTATATCTACCCCTAGCTTTTGTAACCCTAATAAAAGACCATGCCCACGAGTAGCATACCCTCCAGAAGAATAAGGAAAACTATTATGAAGTACATAACAAATTTTTCCTTTTTTGGGGGTATAATCTTTATCAATTACAATATTATCCAATAGATCCAAAATCTCTAATTCAGAAAATGTATTATGATAATCTCTATTTAATTTTGCATAGTTTGCAGAAAATATTTTATTTTTAGGATTCTTATTACTTTCTGAACGAATGATATCTAAGCACTCTAAACAAAACTCTTTACCACCAAGATGTCTACCGACCCAATAAGCAGCTCTAGCAATGGGTTCATTAGGATAGCAATCTATAGCCTTTTTAGCTAAAAAAAGTGCGCCTTCTCTATCCCCTTTATTTTCTCTAAGCTGCTTAGCAAGTCTAACTAGTAAATTAGCTTTGTACTTGTCATCATTATCTAGACTATAAACTGCTTGAAGTACTGCTTCTGAATTATTTTCAGTATAAGTATCTGTTAAAAATTTATTTAAAGCTTCAATATCTTTTAATTCTGGTGATATTAACGCTACTGACTCAGGTATTTGTTCTTCTTTTCTTAAAAGCGATAGATATTCTTGATCTAATTTATCAAATTCATCCTTTCCCACTCTATTAGTAAGTGATGATCGTATCTTGCTAACCGAAGAAATCTGAAAATCAACATTATTTTTATTAGAGTAAAAAGACTCCAACACTCTAATCTGTTTATGACATTCAACATACATCCCTGACTTTAAACAACACCAAGCATAAGCTCTTCTATTTTTTTCAGAAGGATGATAAGAAAAAGCTAATTGGGTAAGTAATAATCTATCAGTTTCATTTTCTTCTTTTATTATATTAGAGAGATTCAAATAAATTTCTGAAATTCGCTTTCTACCTAGAAACTCTGATAAAAAAACAACTCGAGAGATCAAGGCATAAATACCCTGATCTCTATAAGCTTTTATGACAAAGTTACTATTCGAAATTTGATCTAATGTCTCACCATATTTCTTACTAGTGATAAATTCTCGCCACAACTTTATTATTTTTTTTTTCATTGTTATTACCAGATCCCCTTCGTATCAACAACTATTTGCTTATTATTAGCTGTCAATGGTATCTCAATAAATTCTTTATGATCTACCAGCACCACCATCACATCAGCAATATTTTGTGATTCTTCATAAAGTTTTAAAGTCAAACCATGTTTTTCAAGCACTGGATGCTTTTCATCAATATTCGGTTCAACCGCAGATACTTGACCTGGATATAACTTCGCTAATTTCTCAGTAATTAATAACGCAGGGCTCTCACGCAAGTCATCAATATTAGGTTTGAATGCAAGACCATAGCAAACAACACGAACATCCGTAATTGCTTTGTTATTACTCGCAGCAAAAGTTGCTACGGCTTCATTCACTTTATTAATCACCCACTCAGGTTTTCCTTCGTTCACTTCACGCGCGAGTCTTGTTAACTTCGCAAGCTCTGGGGTTTTATTAACGATAAACCATGGATCAACGGCAATACAGTGACCACCGACACCAGGACCTGGCTGAAGAATGTTTACGCGAGGATGACGGTTAGCAAGCGAGATTAGCTCCCACACATTAATATCTAATTCATCTGAAATAAGCGACAACTCATTCGCAAAAGCAATATTTACATCACGGAAAGCATTTTCAGTAAGCTTACTCATCTCTGCCGTACGGGCATTCGTTTTGATTAAATCTGCTTTTACAAAAATACGATAAACTTCGATCGCTTTTTCTGAACAATCTTCCGTAATACCGCCGATAATACGATCATTCTCTACTAGCTCTTTTACAACTTGTCCTGGTAATACACGCTCTGGGCAATATGCCACATAGATATCATGACCTTCTTGCCCTTCATGTGGGAATTTAAGATCTGGTCTTGCCGCTTCTAACCACTCAATCATCGCTTCTGTAGTACCCACTGGCGATGTGGATTCTAAAATAATAGTATTGCCCTTTTCTAATACGGGTGCAATATTTTTCGCGACTGCTTCGATATAGCTTGTATCCGGAACATGATCCCCTTTAACTGGCGTTGGCACTGCAATCACAAATGCATCCGCCTTTTCTGGCGTATTTGTTGCACGAAGAGTCCCTTTAGCAACCGCATCACGGACGATATCTTCTAAAAAAGGGTCTACAATATGGATCTTGCCTTGGTTAATCGTCTCAATCGCATGTTGATTCACATCCACACCAATCACATTTGCACCATTCGCTGCAAACATTGCCGCCGCCGGTAAACCAATATATCCGAGTCCTAATACCGAAACTGTCTTCATCTTTCGTCCTTATTTTAAAGGGGAGATCCTTCCCCGCAATCATTTAAATATTTGTTCTATCTACAATCTATTAAGTCACTTAGCTCATCATAAACAGTTCAGATTATCTATAATAACGAATACCTACATTATAGATAAACTAAACTGCCTAATATCATGTTATATCGTGGTTGCTAATAATCTCGCCACAATTTTTTGTGATGCCGTACCATCACCATATGGATTCTTTGCTCCTGCCATTGTGGCGTAATAAGCTTCATCATCAAGTAATTTAATACACTCTGCCAAGATATTATCTTGGCATGAGCCCACTAGTTTTACCGTTCCTGCTGCAACTGCTTCGGGTCTCTCCGTCGTATCACGCATCACGAGTACAGGTTTCCCTAACGATGGTGCTTCTTCTTGAATACCGCCTGAATCACTCAAAATAATACGTGCATGTTTCATTAAATAAACAAATGGGAGATAATCTTGAGGTTCAATCAGATTTACGTTGGGGACACCTCCCAAAATCTCTTGAATCGGTAAGCGCACTTTAGGATTCATATGCATCGGCAATACAAAATTGAGATGGGGATATCTCTCTGCAAGCGCTTTAACGGCATTCGAGATATTAATAATCCCTTGCCCATGATTCTCACGGCGATGCGCCGTAACTAAAACTGATGAGCCTTCTGCTTTTAAGAATGGGAAACGGGTTTGCATCTCTGCAGCGAGCTCTGCTTCTTCTAATTTCTCAACGACGGAGAGAAGTGCATCAATCACCGTATTTCCTGTGACTTCAATCTTGCTATCACAAATAGACTCTTTTAAGAGATTTTGGCGTGCTTCTTCAGTTGGAGAGAAATGGAGCCCTGTTAAAACACCTGTTAAGCAACGATTTCCCTCTTCTGGCCAGGGAGAATAGAGATTGTATGTACGTAAACCCGCCTCTACATGCCCAATCTTAATTTGCTGATAAAAAGCCGCTAAACTTGCGGCAAACGTCGTAGAAGTATCTCCATGAACCAAAATGTAATCAGGCTTAAACTCTTGCAGAATCGGCGTTAAATTCATCAAGATATCACTGGTAATGCCTTCTAACGTCTGCCCTTGCTTCATAATATTAAGGTCATAATGCGGCGTAATCTCAAACAGCGCCAATACCTGATCCAACATTTCACGATGCTGCGCCGTGACACAAACCCTAGACTCTATTTGTGAATGCGCTTCCAACTCTTTGACTAATGGCGCCATCTTAATGGCTTCTGGACGCGTTCCAAATATGGTTAATACTTTCACTATTTTTTCCTCTTAACAAATGACCCTATTGATCTAATCTATAATATTCGCGCTATGTAACAACTTCATATAAACCACTATAAATTTTGATATACTTTAATCCCTTCTTCCACATCCTCATAGATCGTCGCCTTGCCATGATCTAAAACGATCACTAGATCGCACATCGTTCTTACCTGCGTCATCCCATGTGTCACTAAGATAATATTAGCTTTACCTACTTTTGCTTTGAAAGCATCTGATGCTTTCTTCTTAAAATGCGCATCACCGACAGACATTGCCTCATCGACAATATAGTAATCAAAGTCAAAGGCAAGACTCAGGCCAAATGCGACGCGTCCCCTCATTCCTGATGAGTAGGTTTTTGTCGGCAGATCAAAATAATCGCCGATTTCGGCAAATTCTTCGACAAACTTGACCTTCTCTTGCATTTCAAGACCGCGAAAGCCTTGCGTACGGGCAATAAACTTCACGTTTTCCCTTGCAGAGAGCGAGCCTTGAAAGCCGCCGGATAAACCTACCGGCCAAGAGATGGATTGATCCGTGATAATCCGTCCGCTATCCGGGCTATCCACTTTTGCTAAGAGATTCATCAATGTGGATTTCCCTGCACCGTTTTTGCCGATGATCGCAACATTCTTATTTGATGGAATCGTAAAGGAGAGATCCTTAAAGACGTACTTGCGCCCCGCTTTATGATGGAGATATGATTTGGTGAGATTGTCGATCTTAATCATTTCACTAATAACCTCTGGCGACGTAGGCGATAGAGCCCCATGGCGATACAGAGTGTGATTAACGTAATCTCTATCGGATAGCTCCAAGTGACACCATTAATTCCGGGATAATGGGTAAATACGCCTTCTCGGATATTACTAATAATATGTGCAAAGGGATTCCAGAGTAACCACGGCAGATACTTATCTGGCACGATCCAGAGCGGGAATATCACGCCCGACATAAGATAGAGCGGCAAAAAGAGTATGCGAATAATCGACTTTAGATTCGGTGCCATCAAGGTCACAATTGAAAAAATAATGCCGAGACTAAAAGCAAAGAGAATTCCTACCAACAATGCAGCTAACCACTCCAGCGGATAGGCGACTAAAATATCGTAGCCAAACCAAAAACCGAAGATAAAGATAAAGACGAGATAAACAGTACTTGATACTGAAAGTTCTACTAATACACGAGCAACATAGGTATCAAAAACTTTGATATTTGGATATGAGAAAAGTGCCTGATTTGCGCCAATAGAGTCCATCAATTTAAAGATGATATTTCGCATTAAGAAAAACGGGATCATTCCCGTCAATAGAAACATCGGCATATCCATACCTGGCATAGAACGTGCGCGGATAACCGTAAAGATAAACATCATAAAGGCGATACTCGCCATCGGCTCAAAAATCTCCCAAAACGCCCCCATTCTCCGACTACCAAAACGGGTCAAATATTCACGCAGAACCAGTGCAAATAGCACATCCTGCATGATTTTAAAGGGAGATCGTTTGATATTTGATGCCATGTTGATTGTTACTCTGCTTTCATCCTTAAAAATAATCCGTCGATTTCAATAACGACGGATAATATATGCTCTCATCAATACGCTTTCATCATTACCATTTCTAATGGTGCTATAAATTATCGACAGTATTA
>Ga0079226_10003644_pt1 | contig 11798 bp, 10 predicted proteins | sample Poulit2014_FD_76345 | JGI IMG/M metagenome (GOLD analysis project Ga0079226, IMG submission 76345) | Agricultural soil microbial communities from Georgia to study Nitrogen management - Poultry litter 2014 | ecosystem: Environmental > Terrestrial > Soil > Agricultural land | place: USA: Georgia... | reverse complement strand
GAATGGTTTATTGCTTTGGAGGTATTCCTCAATGATCGCGTCATTCATTGCTCCGGGGATGGCCCATGTAACTGTGGTAAACACATCTACCGCATCTGACTCCAAAACGTCGTGGAGGACGGGCTGAAATAGATCGGGGAACGCGGTGATCTGAGCTGTCGTATCGACGGGATTAGCCACGCTGCCGTGAAACGGTTTTGGCATTCGAGCTTCGATCTTTTCGGCGTCATCGCGCGGCAATGGTGGGACCGTGAGGCCTTCCTTGTTAGCGCAGTCAGTCATCAGGACTCCGGCGCCCCCAGACGATGTCATGATCCCAATTCGGTTGCCGCGAGCACGGCGACCATTTTGGAAGATCATGCCAAGGTCGAGTAGCTCTTCCATCGATTCCACAATGATCACACCATATTGCCGACAGACCGCATCCAGCACTTCCGCGGAGCCAACGAGGGAGGCGGTGTGGCTCATCGCGGCTTGCGCGGCCTGTTCGCTACGTCCCATTTTGAGCATCAGGACGGGTTTATCCAGTTCATCAGCCCGCTTAGCCGCGCGGATAAACACCTCGGGGTCGCGAAGCGATTCCACGCATGTGAGGATCACTCCCACGTCATCACGCTCCACCAGATTGGCCACCACCTGGGCAACGTTGACGTCAACCTCGTTGCCTGTACTCACAAACCAGCCCAAGCGTAGTCCGGCGAGCAGTGATTTGGTGGCAATATAGGAGCCAAAACCCCCACTTTGAGACACCAGCGCAACCGATCCGGCGGTGGGCATTGGCTGTTCCGGGAACAGCGCAAAGTTTGCCATGACGCCGCCGGTGACGTTCATGTAACCAATACAGTTTGGACCAATGATGCGCGTGCCCGTTTCGGCCGAAATCCGCGCAATTTCATCCTGCATACGTTTGCCTTCGTCGCCAGCCTCGGAGAATCCCGAGGTAAGGACGACGACTCCCCCAACGCCATTATCGGCGCACTTGCGTATTGATCCAACGACTTGATCGGCAGGAACAACGGCGATTGCCATATCGATATTTCCCGGCAACTCGGGAATATCGCTGACCGTCTCTGCTCCGTGTATGGGCTTTCCTTTTCGGTTTACCGCATAGAGCGGCCCTTCGAAGGCCCGCTGCATATTCCTCAGGATCCACGAGCCAATGGACCCCGGGCTCTCGGACGCACCGATCACCGCCGCTGACTGTGGCGAGAGCAGACGTTCTAAGGACGACCTGGTTGAAACGGATGTGACGTTCTCGCCACCTGCCAAAGTACTCACAATTGCTCCTGTCTCACTGACGCTGACTACCTCACAAACATTCCGCCGCCATCGACTGACAAGACTTGCCCCGTCATATAGCTCGATGCTTGCGACGCGAGAAATAGATACACCGGGGCAATTTCTTCGGGTTCGGCCCATCGGCCAATCGGAAGACGCTTGATTCCGTCAGCGAAGCGCGGATCGGTGCGGACGGTATGCGTCATATCGGTTGCGGCAGACGGCGCCACTGCATTAGATGTAATCCCATACTTCCCGAGCTCCCTCGCAGCGGATCGCATGATGCCCAACATGGCGGACTTCGCCGCCGAATAGTTCACTTGACCGATCGAACCGTTTTGCGCCGTTGAAGATGACGAGAAAATCAGGCGCCCAAAACCGCTCTCGATCATTTGTTCCAGAACCGCTTTTACCCAATAGAAAGAGCCGTCGACGTGTGTGCGCTGCACAGCATGCCAATCATCATTCGTCATTTTGCGAAGCATAGCGGGCCGGGTGATACCAGCATTATTTACCAGGATCTGTATAGTTCCTAATTCTCCGGCGATATATTCCGCCGTGCGGCTGACGTCATTGTGATCTGAAACATCACAGGAAACAGCTAACGCTGTACCGCCGTTCTTAATAATGCTATTGGCGACCTCTTCGGCTTTCTCCTGCTGAAGGTCGACAACCGCCACCTTGGCACCCTCGGACGCATAAAGCTCGGCAACCCCACGGCCGATTCCTTGCGCTGACCCGGTGACGACGGCAACTCTATCCTGTAATTGCATTAAGTCTCCATTTCCAGCTTTTTGTTAGATTGATACTCGTGTTCCGCCGAAGCCCCGTCAGGGCCGCTGGTACTGCCAAGATAGATTTCTCTAACGACGGCACTATCGCTGAATTCGTCTATAGTGCCACTGACAGCGACTCTGCCGGACTCTAAGACGACCACGTCGTCGGCAATGGCAAGCGCTTCTTCTACGACTTGCTCGACGAGCAGAATGCTCAGTTCGGAGCTTCGCAATCTACCAACGAGTTCAAATACTTCGGTGGCGATAGCTGGTGCCAATCCGGCGGAAGGTTCGTCCAGCATCAAAAGTTTCGGGTTCGGCATCAGTGCCTGTGCTATGGCGAGCATCTGCTGCTGGCCCCCCGACAGTCCACCCGCCGGAAACTTACGACGCTCAGCAAGTATCGGAAATTGGTCATAGGCACGCTCTAATGCTGCACGTCGCTGCGCGCTACGAAGGGTTCTGCCCTTTAACAAAAACCCACCGATAAGCAGATTCTCTTCGACGGTGCGCTGACGGAATATCTGCTTATTTTCTTGGACATACGCCAGGCCGCCTTTGATCCTACGCGGCGTTGACCAGGCGCTAATTTTGTCTCCATTTAGTGTCACCGAACCGGCGTCAATTGAAGACAACACGCCACTGATTGCATCTAATAACGAAGTCTTCCCGGCCCCATTACGACCCAATATGGCGGTGACGCAGCCCGTTCGTACGCTTACGTCTATGTCCCATAAGACGGTGATATCACCATAACCACCACGAATTCCACTTACTTCAAGCATCGCTGACCTCATTCATTCGCACTAAGCATTTTGTCTAATTTGCGTTACGCGACGACGAGCCGACATATTCCGCCAACACACTTGGATTTTCTTGGATTTCGGTCGGCGAACCCGAAGCAAGAACCGCACCGCGACTCAGCACATGTATCTGATCGGATAACTCCAACACCAAGGGAAAGTTGTGTTCCACCAATATGACGGTGCCGCCCGCGTCACGGATCCGAAGAATCGCTTGCTTGAGTCGCTCCAAATCTGCCTCATCAAGTCCAGACGCAACTTCGTCGAACAAATATGCACCTGCGCCCGAAGCCAGTGTCCGTGCCACTTCAGCTAGCCTGCGCGTCCCCAACGGCAGGGCATCGACCTGAATGTAAGCCACACTCTCGATACCCAGCACCCGTAATAGGCTCATGGATGCCGCATCGTCATGACGAACCGTGGACCAAAAAGATGGCAACCGCAATATCGACGCCAACATAGACGCCGACTTGTTGACGAACCGTCCAGTCGATACGAAGTCGAGTGTCGTCATACCGTGTGTCACGATCGGTGTCTGAAACGTTCGCGCAAGTCCAGCCCGAGCTACTTGATACGACCGCGACCCGGTTAGCTTCTTTCCTCCGAAAGAGACACTCCCTTCCGAAGGCGCATAATAACCACAGATAATATTCAACAGTGTTGTCTTGCCCGAGCCGTTAGGACCGATCAGACCCGTGACTTCTCCTGGCCGTGCGGCCAGCGTCACATCTTCTAACGCGTGGATGCCTCCAAAGTTTTTGCTGACCCCTTCACATCTGAGCTCCGTGCCGGGCAAGGTTATATCGGTCACAGCATCAGTCTCAGCAATAGCGCGGCGCCTCGTACCAATAACGTTCCACTGCTTTAACCGCGTCAGTGCCAGTTTTACCAGTCCAGCTACACCATCACGGAAAACAATGCAAACGACAATGAGAAATATTCCATAGACAATCAATTCCCATTCTTGAAAACCGGTGAGCGACTGCTTGCCGACTTCCAAGATTGCAGCCCCAAAAATAGCGCCATAAATGGAATTCGAACCACCAAAGACCGACGCTGCTAGTACACTTAACGCAAGTGTGAAGGTAAAAGTGTCCGGGGACACAAATCCATCGATCCATGCAAACGCGGCCCCGGCTAATGCGCACGGGATCGCACCTAACACATAGACTATGAGCTTCAGCCTAAACACCGAAATGCCGATGCTCGACGCCAAAATGGGGCTCTGTCGAAGCACAAGGAGTGCATTGCCGTGCCGGGACAAAATCAGGTTCCGTGCCACGGCAAACCACAACAATGCAATACCAACCACCAATAGGTAGGTGCCCTGCTCGTCAAGGGTAGTGCCGAAAAATTCCGGTAGCGGAAGCGACAACCCCAGAGTGCCGTTAGTGTACTTTTCCAAAACAGTCACGAAACTAGGTATCGACAGCACCATAAAGAACGACACCATCGCCAACGACCATCCGCCCAAGCGCAGGCCTGGTATTCCAGAAATCAGGCCTATAACCACGGCAAAGATAATCACAATCGGAATCACAATGAGCACTTCGGTTATTTCCCGCGATACCGCAAGGTACGCGGTCATATATGCTCCAGCTGCATATAAAAACACCTGTGACACCGATAGTTCGCCCGCGTAGCCGAGCACTATATTGAGCCCGCTCGTCATTAAGCTCAGGACCGCAACAAGCATAATCATTCGCGTCAAGTAGCCGCTCGCACCCAATATCGGCGCGAAGAGAACAAAAATGACACCAATTATTCCAATAACGCGCTTTCCGGTCTCGGCTACAGTGCCCGGTATTAACGCGGATTTGCCTGAGGACTCATCCTGCGGTGCAGTTGTTAAGTTTTCAGGAGCAATCATTTGTTCAGTCACACTACACGCTCCAAAGGACGGCCAAACAACCCTTGCGGACGGATTAAAAGTATGAGCAAGAAAAGCAGAAGTACCATGATTTCGGGATATCCGCCACCCATGTATCTTTCGGAGAATGCAAACAACAGGCCAACAGTGAATCCGCCGAACAACCCGCCGAGCTGATTTCCAGCTCCGCCAATCGCGATAGCAACGAAGCCGTACAGAGCTAGCTGGTCGCCCAGATACGACACAGCGTATGTCCGCGGACCCAGTAAAACGCCAGCCAAACCTGCGATAATACCGGCCAACGCGAACGCTGCGATACTCATCGCCTTGATGTTGATACCTTTAAGCATGGCGGCGCGTCTATTTTCGGCTGAAGCGAGAGAAGCGAGTCCAAATCTGGTAGACCTTGACCATACTTGTAGGCCGATGCCGATGGCGAGCACCATGATAATAAGGGCCAGATCATTCGGCTGTACCGTACCACCGAAGATATGTATCGGCTTATTTGAAAATTGGCCGGGGACCACCTTGGGGTCGGTTCCCCAAATCTTCGCGACCGCCCCTGATATCAAGGTTCCGGCGCCGATGGTAGCAATAACCATGACGGCGATGTCTGCCTTGGCTATCAGGGGCCGAATTGCGATTCTTTCTTCCAGTACGCCGACAATCCCCACGACAACGGCTCCGAATAGTACCGCGAGCGCAACGTGTAGATCGAAGACCACCAAACCGACGTACGCCGTAAACGTGCCCAGCATCACGAATTGCGCGTGGGCGAAATTAAACACGCCGGAAGCTAGAAGGACGACGTTGTATCCGATTGCAATAAAGCTATAGATTGCGCCGATGGCCAATCCGGTCCAGACAGTTGTCACGTTTAGTCTCTATTCTGGGGACGATCAGTCGGCATGGTTTATTTACCGGGGACGTAAAGACCGTCTTCGTTGTAGGTGCCCGGAGTAACGTACTGCAATGCGTTATCTCCCGCTGTCGGGAAATGGTTGTCGGCGCTATATGCATACGAAACCCAGTCGCCCTTCGGACCACCTTGTATCCAGGGTGGGTTGTCCGGCATCTTCAGGTTTTCGAGCGCTTCGGTCACCTTCTCGGTGTCAGTTGAACCGGCCTGTTCGGCAGCCTGCGCGATCAGCATGGGGATGTCATAACCAGCGATGTACACCGCTATACCGACCTTCTGGAGGCTATCGCCATGGTCGCCTTCCTTAATGGCTTTGATCATCTCTTCACGAGCGGGGAATTCGCCGGAGGTGGCCAGAGACGAGGTGCCGATAACCACCTTGACATTCTTTAGTTCAGCTGACTTCATCTGGCTTGCCAACGGGAAGGTGCTCGCTAATTGATCACCATAGGTGGGTATATCGGTCCACCCGATTTTTGCCCTGCTTGTGAATGCATACATTGTGGGAGTGCCGTAGCCGCTGATGATGAGAGCGTCTGGGTCTTTTGCCTTGAGCTTATTAAGTTGCGGTGACATATCGAGCGCATCGGGTGAATAGCTTGCCGAAACGAATGTGATGCCGGAGTCTTCGAGTGCCTTCTTATAAATATCGGCGGCGGCTTGCCCGGATTGATCCGAAGAGTGCAGCATTGCCACAGTCTTGAATTCGTGCTTTTCCGCTTCAGCCAGCATAGGTTTGGTGTATGCCTCAGTGCTGAAGATGTCACCAAAGAAATATGGGAATTTTTCTGGGTCATTCAGGGTCGCCGCTGAGGACGCTGACATAGCGAGCACCTTTTCGCGGGTCAATACCGGCAGCATGGACATCGATACCGAGCTGGAGCCACCCGCGTAGACGAGATCCGGCTTATCCCCGCTGGAGAGGCGCTTTTGTAGGAGGTTGACGGCCTTGGTCGGATCGTTCTGATCATCGACGGCCTCGAACTCAATCTTGCGCCCTTCGATTCCGCCATTTGAATTTCTCTTGTCGATTGCGGCTTGAATGCCGCCGATCTCGGCCTCTGTATATGACTTAGTCGGGCCCGACTGGTCAGCCGACATATAGAATTGGAACGGTTTATCGGAATCGGCGTCGGCGTCGCTTGAGTCTGAACCACAGGCCGCTAACGCAACGCTGGCCATTCCGACGGCGACGAGTGAGACAACTGTCCGCTGCAGTGCTCGTGTTCGCATGTATGTCCTCCACTGGCTACTGAACTGAGTTCAGATATGTGATATCGACCATAGTGACGTGCTAGCCCCGCGGTGTCAAGGACTTCGCTGAGACTTTACCTTAGCCGCCCGATCCGCCGGCGGGATTGAAGTTCTCAAGATCATGACACGTATCCATTTTTTATTGTTATTGCAGTCTTTATTATTGGCTCTCAGTCAGTTTCATGGACGCTTCCGCATCCGGGGAGGTGATGACTGTAGACGGGCTCTTGACTTTTCCATTGCTGATATCTGATGCTGAATAGTATTCAAATCGGATACCTAGCGGCTACGACAGGACTTCAGATGTACGCTTTACTTAGTTCTGAGCAAGAGGACCTTAAGCAGACGTCACGGCAACTTGCCGAGCAGATCGGTCTGACGAATCCCTCCGACATTGAGACATACGAATATGAATCTGGCTGGGCCGCAATATCTCAGATCGGGTTTAGCACGCTCCGGCACCGCGAAGGCGGCTCGGCCATTGGCTCCGGCGTTGATGTATCTGTCGTTGCCGAGGCGTTTGGTGCATGGCTCGTACCACAGCCTTTTATCCCCGCATCGGTCTGCGCCAGCGAGCTACTTGAGGCCGCGGGCAGCGATCGCCCCACCCTGGACCAGTCCGCGACTACGACACCGTTTGCGATTGCGCTAACACCTGATCTGACCCAATTTGGTGGGCCTGGCGAGACCGTTGCTATCTGGGGGCCGGCGGCGCATAACAATGTCCTGAGTGTTACCCGGGGACAAGACGAAACTATGACCGTGTTTCGCCACCACGTCGATCCCGACATTGCAAACGGTTCGGCCGACTAAACACAACACGTGGCACAGGGACACAGCCTTGGCCAAGGCGACGTTGTAGGAGCGGTCACGTCCGAGGATTTTGATCGCACACTCGCCCTCACTCTGACCGCGATCAGCGCGGACACGGTAGGATTGATGCGTCAAGCGCTGCAAGGCGCTGTTGATTACAGCAAGGACCGGATTGCTTACGGAGTCCCGACAGGATCGTTCCAAGCCATTCAACACATGAGCGCCGAATGTCTTGTCATGATTGAAGCCGTCAATGGAGCGGTCAACTACGCCGGCTGGTGTGTCGATGAGCGCGGCGCCACCGAAGCCTTGCTCGCCGCAAGAACGGCTAAATCACATGCGGCCGCTGTGGCCCGGACCGTGACGGAGAACGTCATGCAGATTTACGGCGGCATCGGACAAACGTGGGAGCACATTGCGCATTTCTACACCCGCCGCGCTCTCATGAACACCCAGCTGTTGGGTGCTGAAAACTATCAACTCGACCACATCGCAGACACGCGTTTGGAAGGCAACTGAGATGGATTTTCGCGACACTCCAGAAGAATCCGAATATCGAGCAAGTCTTCGTTCATGGCTGAAAGACAACATTCCTGAGTCCTGGGCAGACGCAAGCGACGGCGAAGCTTCCGCAAAAATACGTCGCGATTGGCACACAAAACTTTACGATGGTGGCTATATTGGCCAATCGTGGCCAGTTGAATGGGGCGGTAAGGGCCTCAGTGCGGTATATGATGCCATTCTTAACGAGGAGAACGGCAATCTCGGCGCCCCGCCCCTTCCTGGAACAGCCGGATACATCGGCCGTGCGCTGCAAATGTACGGCAACGACGCTCAGCGCGAGCGATTCATGCGCCCCACATTACGAGGAGATATTCAATGGTGCCAGGGATTCAGCGAGCCAAACGCCGGCTCGGATATAGCTGCATTACGCACAAAAGCGGTCAGAGAAGGCGATGATTACATCGCCAATGGCCACAAAATGTGGACCTCATTTGGTCAATATAGTGATTGGTGCCTACTTCTAGCCCGCACCGACCCCGACGCACAGAAACATAAGGGCATAACTGCTTTTCTCGTAGACATGCGCACCCCTGGGATCACCGTTAACCCGATAGTCTTGGCCGACGGCAGTCCTGAAACCACGGAAGTCTTCTGGGACAACGTCCGCATCCCTGCCGACCAGCGGCTCGGCGAAGAAGGTGCGGGCTGGCGCATTGCCATGACAACAGTGGCATTCGAGCGAGGACCTTCAGATATCGGTTTCATCGCGCAGTACCGGCGTTCCCTCGCCGAGGTCGAACAACTCGCCAAGGAGGCTGGGCTCACCCGCAAGCCCGAAGTGAGGCGAAGGCTGGCTCGAGCATACGTGCTCGGTGAAGTATTGCGACTCAATGTCCTTCAACAGCTCTCGCTACGCGCCTCGGGACGTCCACCAGGAGAAGAAGGCTCATTATCAAAGCAAATGTGGACAGAATCCGAGCAAGAACTACAGCATCTGATTCTAGACATATTTGGATCAGACGTATTAACTGGCCTCAAACCACGATTCCTGCACAGCTATTTCCAGTCGCGCCCAATCAGCGTTTATGGAGGCTCTGAGCAAATACAAAAGAATATTATTGCTCAACGGCTATTGGGCCTTCCGCGTGCTTGACAACGCTGATATGGCGGGGGACACGGCGCGTTTGGCAGATTCGATCATTTTAGGTCAAGCTTGACTCGGTGTGATGACGACTAAATATGTGCCCGAGAGCCACACGGAGGCAAGTGATTTCATCACTCCTAGGTCTCAAGTCGCACACAAACTCATGACATCTGCTCGCCGGCTTTTTACAATCAACGGTTACACCGCAACCACGGTAACAGAGATCACAAAAGATGCCGGAACAAGCGTTGGCACGCTGTACTACCACTACGGTGGAAAGGCAGAAGTTATTAACGCACTTTATGAGGACTATAGCCAACAACACTTTCTGCGTGTTCGACGAGCTATTCGACTCGTCAAACACGCCGGGGTCTCCGACCGCCGGAATCTGTTTCTCGTTGGCACTCGTACTTACCTTTCCGCGGCTCGTGCTCATCGGGACATGAGTCGAGCACTGGGTGAGGGTGATGCACCCGGTGGTTTTGCGTCGGTGTCAAAGGAATACTCACAGCGCTGGGAGAGACACAATTCTCGACTGCTGCAGATCAACACCGAGACTGCAGGGGGCAGCGCCGTCATAGACGCAATTATGGGCGCTATTAGATCGTGGAGTAGGGCGCTAGCAGATATTGATGACGATGATACAGCCAATGAATATATCGATCGCATTATTGACATTTTAGCACGGATGATTCAATCAGATGAGTAACCGTAGAGGACGTATTTCATGTCGATAGTTATACGGCACCGCCGCCAACCTCAAGAATTGCCAGACGTCGACGATTTCGAAATAGTAGACGTATCGGTTCCGGTGCCAACTGGGAATAACATTAAGGTTCAGTCCATATATTTATCCCTTGACCCCGGCCTGCGCAGCAAGATCCGCGATATTCCAGATGACGCGATTAAGCACCAGACTATCAGCGCATATGCTCTCGGACGTGTGATGGACCCTGGAATGACGAACCTGTCGGTCGGGCAACTGGTCCGCGGTAAGTGGGGATGGGCGCAGGAAGCATTGGTTCCGAGCCCTGATCTAGAAATCGTCGACGAGCAATCCGACATTGACCCAGCCGACGAGCTTGGCGTACTTGGAATGCCTGGCATGGTCGCATACGTCGGTTTATTAGATTTCGGCCAACCGCAGCCAGGCGAGACCCTTTATGTATCAGCCGCGGCAGGCGCGATCGGATCGATGGTCGGCCAAATTGGGAAGATCCTCGGCTGCCGGGTCATTGGCAGCGCGGGGACGAATGAAAAAGTAACCCGGCTCATAGCGTTAGGCTTCGATGACGCGTTCAACTACCGAGTCACCGATCCCGAGGACGCGCTCAAGAAACTTGCTCCTAACGGTGTGGACGTCTTTTTCGATAATGTTGGAGGACCTCAGTTGCAGGCGGCGCTGGACTCCATGGCTCTCTACGGCCGGATTGTCTGTTGTGGATCGATCTCTACGTATAATGGTCCGCCGTCGGGCCTGCCACTTTACGGTTTGCGTCAAATGGTCACGAATCGTTTACGGATGCAGGGTTTCGTCATATGGGATCACTACGATCGGTCGGCGGATCAGCGCAGCGACATGCTGCAATGGATACGTTCCGGTGCGCTTGAGCCGCTGCGCGCTGTGACTGCGGGTATCGAAAACACACCTGCCGCCTTTATCGCGATGCTGCAGGGCAGCAACATGGGCAAGACGCTGATCAAGGTGTGACCGGTTTTGAGCATGTGATTTCGGACCCGACCCACCTATCACGCCGGGGGTTACCATTTACGATCGCCTTCGTTTGCGAGCCGGATGGCAACTGGGTCGAATTAGTTCAACCGAGCGATAGTGCAGGAAGAAGGAGCCATGGCTAGTAAAAGAGCCTTCGGTCCCGAGACCGAAACAGATGAGGTCATTGCCGATATCGATTTGACCGGTCGAACGGCGGTCGTTACCGGAGCCTCTAGTGGTATTGGCAAGGAAACCGCAGAGGCTCTCGCGCGGGCAGGAGCGAAGACTGTTTTGGCCGTACGCGACCTGACGTCTGGGCACGAATGCGGCACGGAAATAGAGGACAATTTTCCTCAGGCTCAGGTCGAAGTGCTGCATATCGACCTGGCAGATCTTGCTTCCATCCGCTCCGCAGCATCCGCGTTCAAAAATCTTCACGTTGACACTGTGGTTGCAAACGCGGGTATCATGTACGCCCCTTTCGGTCGTACATCCAACGGCTTCGAGATGCAGTTCGGTGTTAACCACCTGGGGCACTTTGCATTAGTGCAGGAACTATTGCCGTCCTTGCAACATGATCGCGGGTCACGAGTCATCGTGGTTACGTCCACGGGACATAAGCGCGGACCAGTCGACTTGGCCGACCCAAATTTTTATCATCGCCCCTACGATAAGTTTTTCTCATACCGTCAATCGAAGAAAGCGAATATCTTGTTCGATCGT
>Ga0079226_10003643_pt1 | contig 11798 bp, 9 predicted proteins | sample Poulit2014_FD_76345 | JGI IMG/M metagenome (GOLD analysis project Ga0079226, IMG submission 76345) | Agricultural soil microbial communities from Georgia to study Nitrogen management - Poultry litter 2014 | ecosystem: Environmental > Terrestrial > Soil > Agricultural land | place: USA: Georgia... | reverse complement strand
GCAGCATTTCGCTCAAATGAACAAACTAAAGTAAATAATTTTTTTCAAGAAGATTTGGATTTACAATTAGAAGAGATTAATGATAGGGCACAAAATGAATTCGATACATTTGTTGAGAAATTAAAAAATGTGGGGGTTGAAGTCATTGTATTTCAAGATGAAAAAGAAAATGATACTCCCGATTCTATTTATCCGAATAATTGGATAAGTTTTCATCAATCAGGAAATGTTGCATTATATCCTATGTTTGCTGAAAATAGGCGGAGAGAGCGAAACGAAGAGGTGTTACAACTGATCGAATCTAAAGGTTATTCTATTGAGAATATAATTGATTACAGTGAAGCTGAAAACGATAATTTGTTTTTAGAAGGTACAGGAAGTCTTATATTGGATCGAGAGAATAGAAAAGCATATTGTGCTCTTTCAGCTCGTGCCGATGAAGAATTGCTTATCGAATTTTGTGAAGATTTTGAATATACCCCCGTTATTTTCACAGCTTATCAAACCGTTAAAAATCAACGAGAGATTATTTATCATACTAATATTTTAATGTGTATAGGTGATAAATTTTGTATTATCTGTTTAGACACTATTGATGATAAAACTGAAAAGAAAAATATTGTAGCACATCTTAAAGAAGATAATAAAGAAATTATTACCATTACCGAAGAACAAATGCATCATTTTGCTGGTAATATGTTACAAGTAATAGGAGATAAAGGGAAAAGCTATCTTGTTATGAGCCAATCTGCAAAAGAATGCTTATCTGAAGATCAAATTAATACAATTGAACGATATACGAAAATATTAAGCAGTGACCTTCATACTATTGAAACTTTAGGAGGAGGAAGCGCAAGATGTATGATGGCAGAGGTATTCTTACCCAAAAATTAATTTTAGAAAGATAATGTTGTATTAAAGTAATACAATAATTCACTTTTGTATAACAAATAATCAAATAGTAAAGCCTGTAAAATCTTAGTATCTTTACAGGCTTAAATTTTATAGATGATGAATATTGAGAATCGAATCGGTGTACATATCCAAGAAGGATTAAAACAAAAATATGGAATAGATTTACCAAACGTTGAATTTCAAGTTACCAGAAAAGATTTTGAAGGTGATTTAACAATAGTTCTCTTTCCAATTCTTAAGTATATCAAGACTAACCCTGTAAATATAGGAGAGTTCCTTGGTAATTACCTTATAGATAAATTGCCAGAAGTAGAAAAATTTAACGTGGTAAAAGGTTTTTTAAATATAGTACTTTCTGATTATTATTATTTGGACTCTTTCAAACGGATTGAAGATTTTTCAAACTATGGACTCGTAGCTAATAAAAAGCCTGCATTGATTGTGGAGTATTCGTCACCCAATACAAACAAACCTTTGCATTTAGGACATGTACGAAATAATCTTCTGGGGTATTCTGTTGCAGAAATTCTTAAAGCGGCAGGTCATAAAGTACATAAAACACAAATTATAAACGATCGAGGTATACATATTTGTAAGAGTATGATTGCTTGGCAACGTGAAGGAAATGGAGAAACCCCAAAAACTTCAGGAATGAAAGGAGATCATTTGGTAGGAAAATATTATGTGCGGTTTGATCAATTGTATAAAGAACAAGTTGAAGAGTTAATTGCCCAAGGTATTTCAGAGGAAGAAGCCAAACAACAAGCCGAAATCATGCTGGCGGCACAAGAAATGCTAAGAAAATGGGAAGCCAATGATGATGAGGTCATAGCTTTATGGCAACAGATGAACTCATGGGTATATGAAGGTTTTGATAGTACCTATAAAGCATTGGGTGTTGACTTTGATAGCCTATATTATGAAAGCGACACTTATTTGTTAGGAAAAGATAATATAGAACAAGGATTAGAAAAGGGTGTTTTTTTTACTAAAGATGATGGTTCGATTTGGTGTGACCTAACTGATGAAGGACTAGATGAGAAATTGGTGTTGCGTGGAGATGGAACAGCAGTTTACATGACTCAAGATTTAGGTACAGCTATTCAACGTATAGAAGAATATCCAGATACAAAAGGAATGATATATACAGTAGGTAATGAACAAGATTATCATTTTAAAGTGTTGTTTTTAATACTAAAGAAGCTTGGTTATGAATGGGCGGACAATCTTTATCATTTAAGTTATGGGATGGTTGATTTACCTTCAGGCAGAATGAAAAGTAGAGAAGGTACGGTTGTGGATGCAGATGATTTAATTTTGGAGATGGAATTATCCGCTAAAGATATTTCAGAAGAATTAGGGAAACTTGATGGATTGACTGAAGAAGAAAAGAAAGAACTCTACCATATTATTGGTTTAGGAGCTTTAAAATATTTTATATTAAAAGTAGATCCAAAACGTAGGATGGTATTTGATCCAAAAGAAAGTGTTGATTTTCAGGGCAATACGGGGCCGTTTATCCAATATACCTATGCTAGAATTCAATCCATATTGCGTAAAGCAAAAGAAGAAAAGATTGACTTTACCTGGAAAATCTCTCAAATAGTATTATCTGAGAAAGAAAAAGAGCTTTTAAAGCAAATCCAATTATTTCCAGAAACTATTCAACATGCAGCTAAACAATATAGTCCTGCATTAATTGCAAATTATACCTATGAGTTAGTAAAAGAGTTTAATTCATTTTATCAAAATATTTCTATTCTCGGAGCGGATAATAATAACATTAAAGCTTTTCGAATCGCTTTATCATCATCAGTAGGTTCCATTATAAAAATAGCATTTGGATTATTAGGTATTCAAGTTCCTGATCGAATGTAAGTGAATAGTACGAATCCGATTTGATTTAGTCATCAAGGAGGTTATAAACCTCTTTGATGCTATCAAGAATACTAGTATAATCGATATTTAGGTCTACCAACTTGCCAGTATCCATATCAAATACCCAACCGTGCACTGTTAACCCATAAGCTTTATTAGCAAGTTGGACATCAGCAGTTTTAATAACGTTTACACATTGTTCGATGACATTTAGTTCAACTAACCGACGATATCGTTGCTCTATTATTTTAATTGCATTTAATTCTTCTTTGTGCATACGATACACATCTCGGATATTTCTTAGCCAAGGATTTAATATACCTAAATCTTTAGATTCCATCGCAGCCAAAACTCCTCCACATCCATAATGTCCACATACAATTATGTGTTTGACTTTTAGATTTTTCACTGCATAATTAATAACAGACATTGCGCTTAAATCTAAATTTGAAATTACATTGGATATATTCCTATGTACAAAAACTTCTCCAGGTGCTGCACCCATCAGTTCTTCAGCCGTGACACGACTATCGCTACAGCCGATATAAAGCACCTCAGGTTCTTGACCTTTTGATAGTTTTTTGAAAAATTCAGGATCCATGTCGAGTTTTTTAGACACCCATTCTTTATTATTTTTTAGAATATCTTTGGTATTCATAATTTTTGATTGTCTTGATTTGTGAGTGTAAAAGTAATGAAAGAAAGAAAATGATAACTACAAAAATCTTTTTAAATAATATTTTAGAATGAAAATTAATGTAAATATTAAAAGTTATAGAGAGGCGTTTTGATTTTTTAAATGTTGCAAAAGCAGCGTTTTTAGCAACAATGTACTTTGCTGCTTGCTTTGCAATCTTTATATTTGCATAACAAAATACTTGGCAGTCATTATGTTTGAAAATTTAAGTGAAAAGTTAGATAAAGCACTCCATGTTCTAAAAGGGCATGGTAGTATTACAGAGGTTAACGTAGCCGAAACGCTTCGGGAGGTAAGGAGAGCACTACTAGATGCTGACGTAAACTTCAAAACAGCAAGAGACTTTACTAACCGTGTGAAAGAGAAAGCGCTTGGTCAGGATGTATTAACTACATTACAGCCTGGTCAACTTATGGTCAAAATTGTAAAAGATGAGTTGACTGAGCTTATGGGAGGTGACACAGCAGGTGTCAATTTGAGTGGTAATCCTACAGTAATCCTTATGTCGGGATTACAAGGTAGTGGTAAAACTACGTTTTCAGGTAAACTTGCTAATTTCTTAAAAACCAAAAAATCAAAGAATCCGTTATTAGTAGCTTGTGATGTTTATCGTCCAGCAGCTATCAATCAATTACATGTTGTAGGTGATCAGATCAATGTAGAGGTTTATAGTGAAGAAGGAAATAAAAATCCAGTTGAAATTGCTCAAAATGCGGTTACATATGCTAAACAAAATGGTTTTAATGCTGTAATAATCGATACTGCTGGTCGTTTGGCAGTTGATAAAGAAATGATGGATGAAATATCAGAAATCCATAACACTATTCAGCCTCATGAAACTTTATTTGTTGTGGATGCCATGACTGGGCAAGATGCTGTAAATACAGCAAAAGCTTTTAATGATATTCTTAATTTTGATGGTACCGTTCTAACCAAATTAGATGGAGATACTCGAGGAGGTGCGGCAATTTCGATTAAGAGTGTAGTCAATAAGCCTATTAAATTTATCGGTACTGGTGAAAAAATGGATGCTATTGATATATTCCATCCATCTAGAATGGCAGATCGAATATTGGGAATGGGGGATGTGGTTTCGCTTGTAGAAAGAGCTCAAGAACAATTTGATGAGCAAGAAGCGCGAAAGCTGCAAAAAAAAATAGCGAAAAACGAATTTGGATTTGATGATTTTTTAAATCAAATTCAACAAGTAAAACGAATGGGAAGTATGAAAGATCTCATCGGAATGATTCCTGGAGCGGGTAAGGCTTTAAAAGGAATGGAGATTGAAGATGATGCATTTAAACATATAGAAGCTATTATTCATTCTATGACGCCAGAAGAAAGAACTACGCCTTCAGTATTAAATGGAAGTAGAAAAAGAAGAATTGCAAAGGGCAGTGGAACAAATGTAAGAGAAGTGAATCAACTGTTGAAGCAGTTTGATCAGATGAGTAAGATGATGAAAATGATGCAAGGAGGTGGAGGAAGAAAGATGATGCAAATGATGAATAAAATGAGATAAGATGAAATGCATTAAATTTCGTTATTGATAAACTATGATTACGCGTCGAGATTTACGTACAAAACTCGACGCGTTTTTATATTATATAAACTATAAAAACAATACACAACATGACAATTTTAGATGGGAAAAAGTTATCTGAAGAAATCAAAAAAGAGATAGCCCAGGATGTTATTCAGATCAAAAGTAAAGGAGAAAGGGTTCCTCATTTAGCAGCTGTGCTAGTTGGAAATGACGGAGCTAGCCTTACTTATGTCGGTAGTAAGGTGCGTTCTTGTGAAATGGTAGGATTTGAGTCTACTTTAATTCATCTGCCAGAAGATACTACTCAAGAAGTTTTATTAAATAAAATAAATGAACTTAATTTAGATGAAAATTTAGACGGTTTTATTGTACAACTTCCACTTCCAAAGCATATCGATGAAGATACAGTTTTACAAGCGGTAAGCCCTAAAAAAGATGTTGACGGTTTTCACCCTGAAAATTTTGGAAGAATGGCATTAGGAATGGAAAGTTTTATACCTGCTACACCTTTTGGTATAATAGAAATGTTGAAAAGATATCAAATTGATACTTCGGGCAAGCACGCTGTGGTTATAGGAAGAAGCAATATAGTGGGACGACCTATTAGTATATTGTTAAGCAATAAAGGAGTACCTGGTGATTGTACTGTAACATTAACACATAGTAAAAGTAAAAACTTAAAAGAAATAACTCGATCTGCGGATATTATTGTTTCAGCTTTAGGAAAACCAAATTTTGTTGTAGGAGATATGGTGAAGGAAGGAGTGATAGTTATTGATGTCGGTATTACAAGAGTTCCAGATAAGAAAACCTCTAAAGGTTATAGAATTACTGGTGATGTAAACTACGAAGAGGTGAGTAAGAAAGCCTCTTATATAACTCCTGTGCCAGGGGGTGTAGGTCCTATGACTATAGCCATGTTGTTGAAAAACACCCTTATAGCTAGACAAAGAAATCTACCTATGGAGCAGGGTAATGTATAGAGATAATAGCGATCTGTTTATGTACAGATCGCTATTATTTATGGTTCATAGGTTTCTATGTATTCTTTACGATACACTTTTACTAGTAATAAGAATAAACTAATTAAAATTGGACCAAAAATAAGTCCTATAAATCCAAATAGTGGTACTCCAATAATCACGCCGATTAAAGTAATTAAAGGATGTACGTCATCCAATCGCTTTAAAGCATATAATCTAGTAATATTATCTGCAATTCCTACTACTACAAAACCATAAATTAGAACACCCCATGCGGAAAAAGTATCACCTGCAGACAGAGTAAGAATAAACACAGGAAGTATTCCTACCATAGTTCCAATAACAGGAATCATCGAGCCAATAGCAGTTATTACAAACCAAAACCATGGGTCTTCAACATTAAATATTAAATATCCGATTAATGCAATTATTCCTTGTACGATTGCTACAACAGGAATTCCGATAGCATTGGCTCGAACCATTGACCTACAGCCACTTCCAATTTCTTCTAAACCTTCACGCTTAAAAGGTAAATACTTATAAAACATATTTATCATATCTTTAGAATGCAGTAGCATATAATAAAGAAGCAAGTACATAATCGCAACTGAAATTAATACATTAAATGTACTTCCAGCAATTGATTGTAAGTTGTTTGATACCATATCTACAATTTTGCTAGTATCGATTTGGGGACCAATATCGAAACCTAATTTGTATTCTAAACTAGCAAATTGTTGTTTAAAAGCATCTACTACTTCTTCCGAACTACTCACAGCTCTACCAATTTTATTGCCTAACATAATGATGATACCACTTAATGGAATAAGGATTACTATAAAAGAAATCAACATTAATATAATGGCTGAAATACTTTTATTTATTCCTTTCTTCATCAACTTATCCATATAAGGATTCAAAATAACATACATCGTTATAGCGCCTAATACACCAGATAAATAAGGGAGTGTTTCATAAATAATCAAAAAGCCTACAATGCTAATAACAAGTAATACAAATAATTGGCGAACAATAATAGGTTTAAGCATAATGAAAGAATTAAATGTTTTAAAAATACAAGAAATAAAACACATCTTGCTTGATTCTTTTTCAATTTTGTTTTATTTAGGAGCATAAATCATGAAAATAAGAGAGATAGAAACTGTATGTCTTCTTTAAGAGTCTTGTTACGATGATTGTTGTCAAAAATTATTTAATTAAAATTGGAGAAGCATTATAAATAGTGTAAGAAGAAAAAAGGATATGATTTTTTCTTAAAAAAAATTTAAAATCCCTCTCGTATTGCTTAAGTTTGTCTTGCTTCAATTAATAAACAAAGCTAATATGTACAGTTCTGATAAAATTTATGCTGAAAAAGCCGACGCTAAGGATGTTCTGGCTGAATTTCAGCAGGAGTTTCATAAGCCTAAAAATTCCTCTGGAGAAACTTATCTTTATTTGTGTGGTAATTCTTTGGGGTTACAACCAAAACAAACCGAAGCTTATATAAAGCAAGAATTACAAGATTGGGCGAATTTAGGAGTGGAAGGTCATTTTCATGCTAAGAATCCATGGAAACCTTATCATGAAAGTCTTGCTATACCTATGGCAAAAATAGTAGGTGCAAAACCTTCGGAGGTAGTGATTATGAATTCCTTGACAGTAAATCTACACCTTATGATGGTAAGCTTCTATCAGCCAACATCCTCACGATATAAAATTGTTGTCGAAAGTGATGCTTTTCCATCTGATAGATATGCTGTAGCTAGTCAAATAAAAATGCATGGTTATCATCCAGATGAAGCCATAATCTGGTGGAAACCTAGAGAAGGCGAGGAATTGTGTAGGATAGAAGATTTAGAGAAAATTATGATAGAGCATGGTGAATCTATTGCATTATTGATGATAGGGAATACCAATTATTATACTGGTCAACTTTATCCAATCGAGCGAATCACGAAACTAGGACATCGTTATGGTGCGAAAGTTGGTTTCGATCTTGCACATGGAGCTGGTAATATCTATCCCGATTTGCATGAATCAGGACCAGATTTTGCCGTATGGTGTACTTATAAATATTTGAATAGTGGACCAGGAAGTTTAGGAGGTTGTTTTGTACATGAACGACATGCAAAAAGTCCAGAACTACCAAGAATGTCTGGTTGGTGGGGACATGATAAAACAACACGCTTCAATATGAGACATGATTTTTCGCCTATACCTGGAGCAGAAGGATGGCAATTAAGTAATCCAGTGATACTTTCTATGGCAGCAGTAAAGTCTTCTTTGGATGTTTTTGAGAGAGCAGATTTTAAACGTATTCGTGAAAAATCTGTGCATATTACAGGCTATTTAGAATACCTGCTAAAAGAGATGAATAGTAAAAGCTTGCGGATAATTACTCCTGAAAATCAAGAGGAACGAGGCACACAACTTTCGATACAAATCAAAGATGCCGATAATCAGATGGCAAAAATCTTATTGGATAATGGAATTATTGCCGATTGGCGAGAACCTGATGTAATACGTTTGGCTCCTGTACCTTTATATAATAGTTATAAGGAAGTGTATGAGTTAGTAGAAAAACTAAAAACAATAGTAAAAAAATAAGAATGAAAAAGAAAGAAGATATTATTATTGTAGGAGCGGGTCTTTGTGGAAGTTTATTAGGTTTGCGAATGGCACAATTAGGATATAAAGTAACCTTAATTGAGCGCCGTCCAGATTTAAGAAAAATAAAACAATCGGCGGGGAGATCTATTAATTTAGCTTTATCCAATAGAGGGTTTGCTGCGTTAAAGTTGGTAGGAATGAAAGAGGCTGCTAAAGCTATTGGAATTCCAATGTACGGAAGAATGCTACACAATATAAAAGGAGAAACTTTAATGAGTCCTTATAGTGGAAAAAAAGAAAATTGTATTTATTCTACTTCAAGAACACATTTGAATCAATTATTACTCGAAGCAGCAGATGAACACCCCAATACATCCTTGGTTTTTGATACAACTTGTACAAAGATAGATTTTCAAAAGAAAAGAGTTACTATACAACATAATGAATCAGGTGTTATCCAAATTTTAAAAGCAGATTATATATTTGGTACAGATGGAGCGGGATCCGTAATAAGAGAAAATATGATTGAAAGTTCATTCTTGAAAAATCATGATTTTCAGTTATTAAGCCACGGTTACAAAGAATTACACTTTCCTGCTTTATCAGGTGAGCGATATGCTATGGAGAAGAATGCATTGCATATTTGGCCTCGAAAAGACTTTATGTTAATTGCATTACCCAATCCAGGAGGAAGTTTTACTGTAACTCTATTTCTAGCCCATAAAGGAAAGATCAATAGCTTTGAAGCATTATCAACTGCTGATAAAATAGAAGACTTTTTTAAAGAGAATTTCAAAGATGCTTTAGAAGTAATGCCTGATCTCCATGAGCTTTTTATAACAAACCCGACTAGTATTTTAGGAACTTTGGAGTGTGCTCCATGGTTAGTAGAAGACCACATATTGATCATGGGTGATGCCGCGCATGCAATGGTACCATTCTACGGTCAAGGAATGAATGCTGCTTTTGAAGATGTTCTAATATTCGATAAAATTCTTTCTGAAAATCAAGGGGGTTTATCGGTTGCATTTTCTGAGTTTGAATCTGTTAGAGCTAAAGATGCACATGCTATTTGTGAACTATCCTTAGATAATTTTAAGGAAATGCAAGCTGATACAGCTGATCCTATTTTTTTACATAAAAGAAGAGTCGAAATGGAATTAGAAGCTTCGACAAAAATTGATTATCATTCAAAATACTCTTTAGTAACCTTTTGTGAAGATTATTCCTATTCCGAAGCCTTGCAATTAGGAAGAGCACAAGATCAAGCTATTTTATCACTTATAAAAGAAAATAAACTATTAGATGAAATGTCTGTAAAAGAAAAATATGAAATAATTAAAAAAGAAGTAGCAGATTTACTGCGAACATAAAAAATCACAAATATGAGTAAGAATACATTGTTTAAAGATAAGGCTACTCCTCGTGGAACTTACCCACATGTTAAACGTGCAGGAGATTTTATTTATATATCTGGTACTAGTTCAAGGTTGCCAGATAATACTTTTGCTGGCGTTGAGGTGCTAGATGAAATGGGCACGGTGCGCTTGGACATAGAAGAGCAAACCAGAGCAGTAATAGAAAACATAAAAGACTACTTAGCTGCCGAAGGAGCAGAGCTAACCGACTTGGTAGAAATCAGTTCGTTTTTAGTAAATATGAATGATTTTGCAGGCTATAATAAAGTGTATAAAGAATACTTTAATGCCGAGACTGGTCCTACACGTACCACGGTAGCCGTACATCAATTACCACATCCACATTTAGTGGTAGAGATAAAAGCAGTAGCTTACAAACCACTTAAATAATGATTTTCCTATCCAATTATATTAACGGTGAGCAGGTTCCTGCAATTTCCGATAAGTGGCAGGATGTTTACAATCCTGCTACTGGAAAAGTGTATGCGAAGTTACCAGACTCCCAAGCCGAAGACATAGAGAAGGCTTATAAAGCTGCTGCTGAGGCTTTCCCAGAATGGTCGGAAACCACAGTGGAATATCGAAGCGAAATGCTAGAGAAAATAGCATTGGCAATCGAAGCTAGACACGAAGAGTTGGCGCAAGCTGAAAGTAAAGACAATGGAAAACCTATTTCCCTAGCAAGAAAAGTAGATATTAATCGAGCCGCTGCCAATTTTAGATTTTTCTCAAAAGCCATTACTCAATATAGTTCAGAAGCCCATCATACAGCAGGTAGAAAAACGATGAACTATACCCTACGCAAACCCATTGGAGTAGTGGGCTGTATTTCGCCATGGAATTTACCATTGTATTTATTTACATGGAAAATAGCACCAGCATTAGCAGCGGGAAATACAGTAGTAGCAAAACCAAGTGAAATAACCCCATATACCGCGAGCTTATTAACCGATATATTGGATGAGGTGGGACTGCCAACAGGAGTTTTAAATATTGTTCATGGACTTGGAAGCAGTGCTGGACAAGCAATTGTGGCACATCCAGGAATCACAGCGATTTCCTTTACAGGAGGTACAAAAACAGGCGCACATATTGCTAGTGTAGCCGCACCGATGTTCAAGAAGTTATCTTTAGAGTTAGGAGGCAAAAACCCAAATATCATTTTTGCCGATTGTAATTTTGATAAGATGTTGAAAATCACACTGCTTTCTTCGTTCTCCAATCAAGGACAGATTTGTCTGTGTGGCAGTAGAATATATATAGAACGAAGTATTTACTCGAAATTCAAAGAGGCTTTTGTATCGGCTACAAAGAAGTTACGCGTTGGCATGCCATTAGACGACACTACCCAAATTGGTGCTTTGGTATCCGAAGACCATCTAAATAAAGTGTTGAGCTTTGTTCAAAAAGCAAAGGAAGAAGGAGGAACAATTCTTACTGGCGGAAACAGAATCACCCATGGGGATTTCGCAAAGGGCTATTTTATGGAACCCACTATTATAGAACTGCAATCGGATGATTGTACTATAAACCAAGAAGAAGTATTTGGTCCCGTAGTAACTTTATTACCCTTCGACTCCGAAGAGGAGGTGCTTTCCTATGCAAATGCAACTAGATACGGACTATCTGCAACCCTTTGGACAGAAAACCTATCTCGTGCCATGCGCTTTACAGAGGATTTACAAGCAGGAATCGTTTGGGTGAACACTTGGCTCAACCGAGACTTGCGAACCCCTTTTGGTGGCGTT
>Ga0079226_10003642_pt1 | contig 11801 bp, 4 predicted proteins | sample Poulit2014_FD_76345 | JGI IMG/M metagenome (GOLD analysis project Ga0079226, IMG submission 76345) | Agricultural soil microbial communities from Georgia to study Nitrogen management - Poultry litter 2014 | ecosystem: Environmental > Terrestrial > Soil > Agricultural land | place: USA: Georgia... | reverse complement strand
TAAACCGGGTGAAACCCTATACCTGCGTGTTTGGGAGTTAACAGACAATCACTTTGATGCAGAGCGCGTCGCCTCAAGCACGGCTAAGGATGAGCTCAAAAAAGCCAAACATGTGTCTTACCTCGTTAACCGAAAAACGCAAGGCTGCAAACCCGAGGAGCCTCAACCCATTCTTATTAAAGAGGTGGAATTATCTGCCGATGCCCTCTTCCATTTTGATAGCGCTAGCCTTGCTGGGCTAATTGGCCGCAATACTTTAGATCGGCTCGCCACAGATATTCAGTCTCAAAACATTGATATCGACATTATCCGCGTTGTTGGTCACACAGACCGCCTTGGCAGTGAAGCCTACAACCAAAAGCTGTCTGAAGAACGTGCTGAAACCGTAGCTGATTATTTGCGCGGCAAGGGCTTACAAGGCCGACTCGAAACCCAAGGCATGGGGCCCACAGTCCCAGTAACCCAAGATTGCCAAGGCCGACGTGCTACCCCAGAACTGATCAAATGCTTACAGCCAGACCGCCGTGTGAGCATTGAGCTTTGGGGCACAAAAGAAGCGAACGAATAACAATTTTAGCAGGGCTGATTATCACTTATTTGCAGCCCTGCTTTATCTGTAAAAGCAGAGGGTATTATGGCTAGCGAAATCAAAATTTTAGTACACAGTGAAAACGAAGTTCTCCAAGAAGTTACCCTTGTTGAGGGCCAGACGTCGGCGTTAAAAGCACAAGACAACGTTACCTACGAACTGAGAAACCTAGACACAAATGCAGCCCCCGAAGAGCTTGTGGCAAAACGCAATGGCGACAATTTAGAGCTGTACACAGCCCCCGATGCCGCTGCTCCCATCGCCACCATTGAGGGTTACTTTTTACTTGCCGCCCCTTCCCCTTTAGTGGGCATGGCGGAAGGCGGCGATTTTTACCCCTTTGTTCCTCAAAGCGGTGAAGCCGCTCAACTGCCATGGAACCTAGAAGATGGCGATAGCAGCCATCAAAGCCTGGGTTATGACACCCAGGGCTCCGCTGTGCCTTGGTGGCCAATTTTACTGGCGGGGTTGTTACTGCTTGGCGGTGGGATTGCTGCAGCTTCTAAATCGAGTTCTTCAGGTGGAGCAGAAGCTCCCCCTGTCAAAGTACCCTCAAAACCTGAGGTTGATGGAATAAAAAATGGCCTTGATGAAAATGGCAGCCCAAACACCACCGTTACAGGCGAAGCCACGCCTGGCGATAAAGTGGTTATTAAAGATAAAGGTGGCAATACCGTAGGTGAAGCAGATGTTGAAGGCGATGGTAGCTTTACCGTTGTTGTCCAACCACCACTAGAAGACGGCGAAGAATACGACGTCACAGCGGAAGACAAAGATGGCAATACCTCTGAGCCAGAAATTATAGTGGGTGACACCACACCTCCTGACAAACCTAGTATTGAGGAGGTAAAGAATAATTTTGATGATGACGGTGACGTGGAAAGCACCACCATTACAGGCAAAGCGGAACCTGGCAGTACCGTCGAAATTACTGATGAAGATGGCAAATTTGTGGACGAAACCACCGCTGATAAAGACGGTAACTTTGAAATAACAGTTGAGCCAGCACTAGTAGATGGCGAAGAATATGAAGTGACCGCCACCGATGATTACAACAATACTTCGGAACCAGAAATTGTTGTGGGTGATCAAACCCCGCCATCTATTGATAATCTTGAAACTACTCAAGTAGATACTTCTATTCCAGCTAATGACGAACCGAATCATACGATCATTGAATTCAAAACTGATGATCCAGACCCCGAGGATCTCACCATTATCTTTACCAACGAGGATGGTGATGTTATCGAACCAAAGGGCATTAACGTTGGGAGTGACGGTAAAGTAACCGCTGTTTTTGAGCCAGCGCTTAAAGCCAACGAAAAAGTCACAGTCACTGCTACAGACCCTGCTGGCAATTCCAATGATAAAACAGACACAGTACCCGATTTCATTGGCCTTTATAGTGATAACGAAGCACCTAACGCACCTGTTATTGATGAAATTTCACATGATAAAACTAGCACTGATGACAATGAACACACCACAGTAATCAAAGGTAATGTGCAAGATAAAAATGGCGCTCCAGAAGTTGGCGCCACTGTGGTGGTAACGGATAAAGATGGCAATTCAATCACCGATGATAACGGTGACCCTATCACTGCTACCACCGATGAGGATGGTGACTTCGAGATTGAATTGCCTTTGTTAGACGAAGACGAGCATTCAATAACCGCCACCGATAAAGCGGGCAATGAATCTAACCCGACTGATTTTATTGTGGATTACACCCCACCCGCTGAGCCTGAGATTAATATCGAAAACGGGGGTATCACCAACAATGCCGATGACACGACCACCATTAAAGGAAATGTAAAGAACGGTAAGGATGGCAGCCCAGAAGAAGGCGCCACCGTGGTGGTGAAAGATAAAGACGGTAATCCATTAACAGATGAAGACGGCAATCAAATTACCACCACCACCGATGAGGACGGTGATTTTGAAATCACCGTGCCTAAGTTAGATAACGGTGAAGAATACGAAGTTACTGCCACAGACGAAGCAGGTAATGAATCAGACCCTGCTGAAGTGGTAGGCGATACCAACGTTAATTCCCTAACTAAAGATGCTATTTCCATTGGTATAAATAATGATGAATGGATTACCGAAGATGAAATTATTAATGGCAAGGTAACGGTAACGGTGGCTTTGCCCGATGATGGATTAGCAGATGATGAAACCCTAGTGGTTATTGCTAACGGCAAAGAATATCCCGTCACTGAAGGTAATATTTCAGGCAACAAAGCCACTATCTATGTAGATGCCCCTGGTGAAGGTAAAGAGCTAGAAGTAGAAGCGTATATTAAAGATGACTATAGCAACCAATCAGATCCTGTGGATCAAAAGGCTACTCAAGACACCATTGGCCCTGACATCACAGATGTCGATAAAGATGACTCTACAGGTGTTGTCACGGGTAAAACAGAGCCTGGCGCCACTATTGTAGATAGCAATGGCGATCCTATTGAGGAGGATGGTAACGACATCACTGCGGGTGACGACGGCAACTTTACAATTCCAGCGGACAAGGTTCCTACTGATGGAGTGATCAAAGCTCAAGACGAAGCCGGTAACACAGGTAATGCAGTTAACGTGAACTCTTTGCCAGCCGTTACCGAAGCCTTGGACTTTGTAGAAGCGTATATTGATGGTGATAAGCAAGAGCGTGATTCTAACAACCCTGAAACGTTAGAATCTGGCGCAATAACTAACGATAACCGCCCACTGTTTGAAATTCCTACAGGCCAAAATGTTAATGAAGGCGTACTCATCATTAATGGTGTAGCCGTTGAAGCTGAAAAAGTAGAACGTGATGGTAAAACCTATCTACAACCCAAGGATGAATTAACCGATGGAGAATACAGCGTTTCTTATACTACAGATGCTAGTCTTCAAGAGAGTGGTGATGTCTCCAATGTCGATCTAGATAAAAAGTCCAATGACTTTACATTAACGCTCGACACAACATCACCAGACGTTGAAGTCATTAAACAGGAATCCATTAATGAACTTGTTATCAAAGTTGATGAAGATGCGGAAATCGAAATCTTCAACGAAAGCGGCGATAAAATTGGTACAGGAAAAGCCACCGCTAACCAAGAAACCATTATCGAACTAAACGACGGCATTACTCTCACCGATGGCGATAAAGTCAACGTAATAGCCACCGATAAAGCCGGCAACCAAGGCACTTTAGGTAATAATTTATTTGAAGTGACTATGGATAGAACCTTAGCGGTAAACAACAACGAAGAACTCGTGCTAGAACTCACCCCTACCGCTAGAGAGGCCGATGAAAACGAAACCACCGAAGGCACCACAGTGCGCAGCTTTGGCGCTGTGTCAGCGGGGCTTGGCGGCGCCGCCGATGCTGGTGTGCTCGATTTTGCCAATAACGCGATTAATATCAAAGTAGCCGAAGGCACTGAACGCAAGCTAGATTTATATGCTGGCGGTGGCGGCATCTCTATTGCCGACTTCTATGATTTAGTGGTGTTTAAAGAAGATGCCTACGGCAACACCAAGTATTACGACTACTACGACGATTGGTTTGCGGTTCCTTTTTTAGGAATGACAAAAGAAGGTAGCATCACCATCAATGAACCAGGCAATTATCATATTATGCTGGTAGCTAAGGGAGGCGTTAAAGCTATTGGTGGAACAGAGCTGAAAGTCATAAAAGATACCGTCATCGACTACAACGATTATGAAAGTGCCTCGGGTCGTAAACAAGGCAACATGATGACCGATCCTAACTTCTTGGGCGAAAACGATGAGTTAGGTGAAGATATTTTTGTTAGTGAAGATACCACTGTCACCAGCGTTACTTACGATGGTGTAAGTTATGATGTTCCAAGTAATAAATCCATTAGCATTGAAGCGGAACATGGCATCTTAAAAGTGTTTGCTGACGGCAGTTATAATTACACCTTAAAGGAGGGAGCTGAGCCTAGTTTTGGTGATACAGAACGCTTCGAATACACCATTACAAACGAAAAAACCAAAGAAAGCACCACCGCTGAACTCAACATTAGTTTGGTACAAACACCTAGCACCTTAGTGCCCGATACCACAGAGATATTACACCTTGCCCCCAAAGCCGAACTTATAGAGGTGCCTAGCGACATGGCGCTGAAAGGCACAACCACGTGGGGCAGTGTAGCAGGCATAGGCCTCGGCCCAGTGGCCGATGTCGGATTAATAACCGTTGAGAATGGTTTAGAAATCACCGTAGGTGAAAACCAAGTACGGGATGTGTCTTTTTCGGGCACCACTGGAGCACCTATAGCGGTGGGATATAACCCAGTCGATTTTGTGGTGTATAAAAAAGAAGTCACGCCAAATGGCGAGTTTTGGCAAGAATACCTCGTCGTGGAAGATTGGTTCGGTATGATTGGTGCTGTCATCGGCGCAGGTCAATCCTCTGAGAATATGGATCTTCGCTTAGATGAAGGCGAATACAAAGTCATGCTCCACCAGCACATGGGAGGCATTAGTGTTGCTCCTACAGTTCAGCTGCATGTGAAAAGCGACGAATTATACGAATATCAAGAAACAAAAACCAAACTCGATTCCACTGTTGAGTTTGATGATGGTTACAGCTTGTACAGCCTTAGTGGCATAAAGCGTGGCGCAGAAAATGATGTCGAGGTTGAAGGCAAGTACGGCACACTCACCATGCAGAAAGACGGCAGCTACACTTACGAATTGTTTAGCGGCTTTGATAGCAAACATGTTGGCGAAATAGAAACGTTTCACTACAGCGTAGTGAACAGCGATGGCCGTATAAAAACATCAACACTTAATATTGTTATTGATTACGTGCAAGCCAACGACGATACAGGTAATGCCTACTTTGGCATGGACAACATCGAAGCCTACGAAGGCTGGAGCGAAGATCTACGTACCACAGGCAGTAGCACTAAAACCTACAGCAAAGATATTAGTGTTGGCGAAAATCAAATCTTTGATTTGAACCTTAGCTATGACATTAATCAAATCGGCACCGTCTTAGGTGGTGCAAACAATTACACCATTCGCTTAAAAGACAAAAACACTGGCGAAATTATCGAAACCCATCTGAACGTCAATGGTAGCAAAGGCGTGAAAGACACTTGGGATTTGCACCTAACAGAAGGCGAATACACCGTTGAAGTTTTGGTTTCTCCACGGGCAGCAAATCAACAAAATGTAAAACTCAACCTCAGCGGCACCGTTACGTCTCTCGATCATTTCCAAACCGAAGAAAGTAACCACCAAATTGAAGAAGGCAATTTACTTGATAACGACTATTACAAAGAAAGCACTGGCGCTGCGGAGTTTGCCCACCTAGAGGTTAACGGTAAACCAATAGATATCGTAGTAAACGGTGATTTCAACAACAATATGTATAAATCCATCACCCTCAACGGCGAGCACGGCACGCTCACCGTTCGCGAAGATGGCTCTTATACCTATGAAGCCCATGGCAACTCCTACGGAATTGATGAGTTCGATTACAAGTTGATCTCCATTAATGGTTCTAGCAGCTCGGCAAAACTAGTATTCAACGCAGGCATGAACATCACCGGCTCCCAGTACGACGACATCATCACTGGCAGCGATGGCTCTGATACCTTGCGCTATGAGCTACTTGATGCTGAAGACGCCACTGGCGGCAATGGCACCGACACATGGACAGACTTCCATATCGGTGACGTAGCGCTTGATGCAGCAGCTGACCAAATTGATCTTAGCAAGCTGCTTGAAGGTGTTGACGCTAACAATGCCAATGAATACCTCAAGGTTGAACATAACGCGGCGGATAACACCCTCACACTGAGCATCGATCGTGATGGCGCTGGCAGTGAGTTTGATTATGAAGCCTTGTTGGTATTAGAAAACCAAACTGATGCCATTGATCTTGAGGATTTACTCAACAACCAGCAAATTATTTTCTAACCCCTCCCCCCGCCTAGTGTACTAGGCGGGGGATTTTCTCCTGCATCGCTCATCCCTTTCTCTTATTCACTTATATTTTTTCGTCTTTTCTACTGATTGCTCGCTTTCTGCACGATAGTACTATCTATCAATAAGATCCCATATAAATAAAATAACAATCGGTGGAAATATCATGTGGAATCCAAGCCCTACCCTACGCCTATCTGTGTTGTTGTTTGCTAGCCTATTTTTACTTAGCGCGTGTAATAACGATGATACCGGCAAAGCAGATCTCAGCTTTACTCCGCCTTCTACCTCAACACCTGAGCCAGAAGTCCCCGATACTGAAGATCCCGCACCGTCGGAACCTTCACCATTTGCTGAGCCCTTAATAGCCGTTGAAGAAACCCGCCAAGGCATTGTTTATCACCATCATGTGGAGGTGGAATCCACAAGCGACAAACTCGCCATCACCATTATGGAACCCACCGCTATGGAAGCGGGCGCATCTTATCCGCTCATTCTGCATGGCCACGGTTATGGCGGCCAACGCAATAAAGAAGCCGATGGATTTCAGCAACGCCTACGTGACGAAGGCTACTATGTGATATCCATTGATCAACGTGGTTTTGGCGAATCTTCTGGCACAGTCAGGGTGATGTCCCCCGACTATGAGGGCCAAAACCTCATCGCTTTACTGGATTGGGCCGAAAACCTGCCTGGCCTTGCTCGGTTTGCTGATACCAAAATGGTAGTAGGCAGCTATGGCGGTTCCTATGGCGGCATGTATCAATATTTACTTGCTGCAGCAGACCCAGAAGAAAGGCTACGGGTTATCGCCCCCGATATTACCCCTTACGATTTAAGCTACTCCCTCAGTTCCCACAATGTGCCAAAAAGCTTTTGGGCAGCTGGGTTAGCCGCCATGGGCGAGCTATCACCCTTTGGCTCTTGGGCAGACGATTTCCCCGAAGGCTTTATTAAATTTTGGCAGCGTGAGCTTATAGAAAACACCACCAACCAAGATCTCACCATAGTGGAATCCCTGCTGCGTGGATTAGTGGCTGGCAAACTCTCCGATAACAGCCACAACATGCTTGAATACCACAGCCTTAAATATTTTTGTGAAGGCAAAGCCGCAGGCCCGCAAGACGGCTTTCTTCTTGGCCAAGCCGACCCTATGCGCGTCCTACCCAAACCTCTCCCCGCCATTGATGCACTGATTAGCCAAGGCATTAACGATACCTTATTTAACTTTAACGAAGCCGTTAGCGCGTATGAATGTTTAGGTAAGCGCGGTGGAGATGTGCGCTTAATAACCCACCAAAGCGGCCATATTTTACCGCTAGCCCCTGACATGCTGCCCGATTGGGATACCAATATGGATTGGATGTATGCCATGTTCCATCCGCCCGAGTTTCAGCAAGCCGGTGGTAGCGAAGATTGCGGTGCAGTGGATCGTTTCGAAGCCACCTTCGCTTGGTTTGAAGAAAAGTTAAAACACAACACAGGGCTTATGGATAGCGCTTTACCCACGGGCAACAACGTGTGCCTTAGCTTATCCGATGAAAAAGCCATCGCGGTGGAGAGGGTTAAAAAAGGCGGCACAACGTATGAGGTTGCCATGGATACCCCTGCTGTTTCAGGCCCTATCGGGGTGCTCGCCTCTATGGCGGGTAGCTTGCCAATGAAAGCCACGCTGCAATCGCAAACTCTCTTCACCGTGCCTAAAGACAGCGAGGGCATGGTGCTTGCTGGCATCCCTGTATTAAACATTAACTTAAGCTCGTTTCTTGGCGAGAAGCTCACACCAGACACCTGTTTTAACCCACTCACAGTGTTACCCGTAGGCGATATTGTGCAAGGCATTACTAGCGGGTTACCCGTGAATGAACTACTTCAAACCATCACCAGTGAATTGAGCTCAGGGTTAAGTAAGGTACCCGTGTTAGGCGATATTCCTGTGGTGTCTGGCTTGCTGCAAACCGTGCTGAGCATTGTTAGCAACATCACCAACCTGCCTGGCTGGGCGCTGGATACTGTAGATGATGCCTTGCCCATTGCTTGTGACCCCATTTATTTCACCACCATCGCTAAACGCAGCGAAGGCAACAACCGCTGGCATCCCATCAATGGCCAAGTTACCCCCTTGCGCGGCTATGGCCAAAAAAATATCGAGCTAAATGGTATTGCCACCGAGCTTAACCCTGGTGATGAAGTGGCTCTGCTTATCATGGGAGGGCACTTACAATACCCACTTTCCTTCTCTCGGGACTTACTCACCGTATTGGCAAAAGCCAATGGTTCTGTGGAACTTCCCCTGCTCAACCCAGACGAAATAACACCCGTCACTTGGCCATAAATAAAACTATTAGCAGGGGCCTCCCCTGCTAGGCCCGCCAAAACAGCGGCGTAAATAGCACCAACAAGGTGAAGATTTCTAAACGCCCAAGCAACATGGCAAAACACATTAGCCACTTAGCTGTTACGCTTAAGTGGCTAAAACCATTCCCCACCCCATCAATGCCTTGGCCAAGATTATTCAGTGACGCCGCCATGGTAGAAAACGCCGTGCCCAAATCCAGGCCCGTCATCATAAACAGCAGGGTGAGCAGCGTGGCTAAAATAATATACACACCGATGAACCCCCATACCGCTTGCATCACATCAGCACTGACTGCACGACGCCCAAACTGCACCGAAAACACCGCATTGGGATAGATCAATTGTTTTAATTCGCGGAAGCTTTGACGCACAAATAAAGCCACCCGAATCACCTTAATCCCCCCACTGGTAGAGCCCGCACAGCCCCCCACAAAACTAATTAGCACCAAAAAGTACGGCAAATAACTGGGCCATAAATTAGCCTCCGTACTGCTAAACCCTGTGCTACTACTAAAAGAAAGCGCTTGGAAAATGGCATGGCTTAACCCCACGCCTTGCTCTTGGTACAAACCATAGGCCCACAACCCACTAAAAACCACAGCCACATAAAGTAATAGCAACCCCACAAAAAAACGAAACTCTGGATCTCTTATATAGTTGCCAAGGCTACGCCCGCGGAATACCGCAAAGTGAAGAGAAAAACTCACTGAGCCGAGGAAAATAAAAGCAGCACAAATCATATTAATCAGTGTGCTATCAAAATAAGCCATGCTTTCATCATGGGTAGAAAAGCCACCCGTGGCGACAGTGCTAAAGCTATGGCCCACCGCGTCGAACCAATCCATTCCTGCCCAGCGATAAAGCAAGGCGCACAGCAGGGTAAAAGCTAAATAAATAAACCAAAGGGCTTTAGCGGTTTCAGCAATGCGTGGGGTAAGCTTGGATTCTTTCATGGGGCCTGGGATTTCTGCTTTAAAGAGTTGCATCCCCCCCACGCCGAGCATGGGTAAAATAGCCACCGCCAATACAATAATCCCCATACCGCCAAGCCATTGCAGCTGCTGACGATAAAACAACAAGGATTTTGGCAGTTCTTGCAGCCCTGTTAGTACCGAGCCCCCCGTGGTGGTAATGCCTGATACCGATTCAAACACCGCGTCGGTGAAAGAAATATCAAGCCCCGGGTGAATAATAAAAGGCAAAGCACCGATGCCACCTAGTACCGCCCAAAACAAGGTCACAATCAAAAAACCTTCACGGGTGCGCAAATCACCTTGGCGATGCCATACCGGCAGCCACAGTAGCAACCCAAGCAGCAAAATCACCCCAAAAGCCGTCACAAACGTCAGTTCTCCACCATCTTCAAAGTACCAAGCCAACACAGCGGGCGGCACCATGGTGAAGCTAAACGTCATAAGCAACACCCCAAGGGTTTTGGTGATTAATGCAAAGTGCATACTGCTAGCTACCTAAGTGGTTATAAAAAGGTGGCGTTAACTTGGAAGAGCTTTTCCACATTGGTGATATGGCGCTTATCCACTACAAATAGTATCACCCTATCTCCCGATAATATCTCAGTGTGGCCATGGCTAATAACCACATTGCCCTGCCGCACAATAGCACCGATGGTGGTGCCTTCGGGTAGGTCTATTTCGTCGATGGTGCGTCCCACCACTTTGGAGCTACGCTCATCGCCATGCGCAATAGCTTCAATAGCCTCTGCAGCCCCGCGCCTAAGTGAGTGCACACTCACAATATCCCCACGGCGTACATGAGTTAGCAGCTGGCCGATGGTGGCTTGCTGCGGAGAAATAGCAATATCAATATCGTGCCCCTGCACCAAATCCACATAAGCAGGGTTAGTGATTAGCGTCATTACCTTGCGCGCCCCAAGCCGTTTAGCCAGCAAAGACGACATAATATTGGCTTCGTCATCGTTAGTGAGCGCAATAAACACATCGGTGTTTTCAATATTGGCTCGTAATAAATCATCCCTATCGGTGGCACTGCTTTGTAGCACTAAGGCGCGGTCGAGGTTTTCGGATAACCATTGGGTTCGCTTGGCATTGTGCTCTATGATTTTTACGTTATAGCGCTGCTCCAGCTCAGCCGCCAAACGATAGCCCACATTACCACCACCCGCCAAAATAATACGTTTGTAATGGGATTCAAGCCGGCCTAGCTCGCTCATAACGGCGCGAATATGGTTACGCTCCGCCACAAAAAATATTTCATCGTCCACTTCAATAATAGTGCTGCCGGTGGGCACTATGGCACGGCTGCGCCGATAAATAGCCGCTACTCGCGTATCCACACTGGGAATATGCTCACGTAAATCGCTTAAACGCTTACCAATTAAAGGCCCGCCATGAAAGGCCTTAACCGCCACCAGCTGCACTTTACCTTCGGCAAAATTCACCACTTGCAATGCCCCTGGGTGGCTAATTAATCGGTGAATATAATCCGTCACTAATTGTTCAGGGCTAATAATCACATCAATGGCAATGCCGGTTTTATCAAATAAGGCGTGGTTACGGGTGTAGCGCGAGGAACGGATACGAGCAATTTTGGTGGGGGTGCGGAATAACACGTGGGCGATTTGGCAAGCCACCATATTAACTTCATCGCTACTGGTCACTGCGATGAGCATATCGGCTTCTTCGGCGCCGGCCTCCGCTAAAATATTAGGATAAGAGCCATGCCCCGCTATGGTGCCAATATCAATACGGTCGCTGAGCTCACGCAAACGCTCTGCATCTAAATCAATAACGGTAATATCGTTTTTTTCACTCGATAGGTTTTCGGCCACCGCCGAACCCACTTGCCCTGCACCTAAAATAATAATTTTCATGCCTAGCTCACAGCTAATGTGATTGGGGTTTGCGCAGACGTGCTAAATAAAAACCAT
>Ga0079226_10003641_pt1 | contig 11803 bp, 9 predicted proteins | sample Poulit2014_FD_76345 | JGI IMG/M metagenome (GOLD analysis project Ga0079226, IMG submission 76345) | Agricultural soil microbial communities from Georgia to study Nitrogen management - Poultry litter 2014 | ecosystem: Environmental > Terrestrial > Soil > Agricultural land | place: USA: Georgia... | reverse complement strand
TTAGCGACTAAGCCACGTTGGTGTTGGCATATGTTGCAAACGCCGCGGCGTACTTTTGGCAATATTATTGGTCATGCTAAAGGGGTGACTGATATCGGTACTTTGTCAAATTGGACTTCGCAGCAATTCGACCCTACTTTAGATTGGGATGATGTTGAGTGGGTTAAAAAATGCTGGGGCGGCAAATTAATTTTGAAAGGAATTATGGAGCCCGAGGACGCGCAGCGGGCGGTCGATGTTGGTGCCGATGCCATTGTGGTTTCTAACCATGGCGGCCGTCAATTAGACGGGGCCCCCTCGACCATTACCGCGTTGCCACGCGTAGTCCAAGCGGTGGGGGGTAAAACCGAAATCTGGCTGGATAGCGGCATTCGTAGTGGTCAGGACATTTTGCGCAGTCTGGCTTTGGGGGCCCAAAGCACCATGATTGGCCGCGCCTTTTTATATGCACTGGGTGCTGCTGGCCAGGCTGGGGTCGAGCGCTGTCTCGAGCTCATGCAGCATGAATTAAGCATCACCATGGCCTTGTGCGGTGTCCGTTCCATTGACGAGGTGCGCCGCGATATTTTGCTGAATCCCGAAGCCATCAAAATCTAGGTGCCTGGGTCTGGGTTTCCGGGGCAGGGTATGGCGGTTCTTGGGGGGTGGGTTGGCAGGTTATTTGCTGCCCTGTTGCGCAGCGGCCCATTCCCTGACTAGCAAAGCGACTAGTTGTCGGGCAGGTAGCGGGCGTGCCTGTGCGGCATTCACGCCTGCCCAGTGGGCACCAAAATCGGTATTGCCAATTTTGGCAGCAGCCCGCTGCAGCTGTTTGGTGGCATCGTAGGCCACAGGGTAAGGGGCGATGGCTGGGGCTTCGGGACGCTGGGTGTATTCAATATACCGGTTAACCAGACCGCGCGCCGGACGCCCAGATATGGTGGCAGTAAGCGAAGTACGCGCCTGGGGTTGGGCTAGGTGGCGCCGATAGGCAGGCCCGGCGGCAGATTCGGGGCAGGCAACAAAGGCGGTGCCCATTTGTACAGCGCTGGCGCCGGCTTCTAGTGCTGCCTTGATGTGGGCGCCGTTCATGATGCCCCCGGCGGCAATTAAGGGCAAGCGGCTCTGGCTGCTTAACTGTTTCACCAAAGCCAGAGTTGAAAGTTTTTCGTCGGCGGCCTGTGGGTTAAACATGCCCCGGTGACCACCTGCTTCGTAGCCTTGGGCCACAATGCCATCCAGGCCAGCTGCCTCGATGCGTTGGGCTTCCTCGGCATTGGTGGCCGTCGCTAAAGTAAAGATACCTGCCCCCTTAAGCAAGGCCAGTTGTGTCGGGGTAGGCAAGCCAAAATGAAAGCTGACCACTTGGGGACGGGTCTGGAGTAATACCTGCAACAACCCATTATTGGTACGAAACGAGGGGTAATAATCATTAAGCCTGCTGGGCAGATTGCCGCCGACCGCAGCAAATAATGGGGCCAAGAATTGTACCCAGCGTTCTTCTAGCTGGGGTTGGCGCAGGGGCGGTTCGTGGCAAAACACGTTGACATTGATCGGGCGCGTAGTGCGGGCTTGGGCCGCCAGGATCATGGCCTTGGCCTCTTCGTTGGTTGATGAGGCCACCCCCAGGGCACCGAGCCCGCCCGCGTTGGATACAGCTGCTGCCAGCTTTGGGGTGGCGACCCCAGCCATGGGTGCCTGGAAAATGGGGTAGGCGATGTCAAGTTTTGCGAGCAAATTCATTGCGGTCTCGTTTTTTGGTGAAGATAATCAAGCTTGGCGCACGCGTGACACGGCCCCGGTCGCAATGATGATCCAGCCTATGACCATCATCAAGCCACCAATAGGCGTCAGATAAGTCAGCCAGCGCTGTTGGCTAAAGACAAACAAATACAGGCTGCCCGAAAAAAACACGCTGCCCAGGAAAAGAGCATTAAACCCCAGATTTTGCCAGCGTTCGCTGATCAGGGAGCGGGCGGCAGCAATGCCTAATATACCAACCCCATGAATTAACTGGTATAAAACCGCTGTGTGCCATATTGGTAATAATTCCCGTGGGGCAAAATGATCCAGCACATGGGAGCCAAAAGCCCCAGCTGCCACCGCAATGGCTAACAGGACGGCGCCGCAGGCCAGCTGAAGAGATTGAATACGTGCGTTCATGATAGCTATCTCTAAAATGAAAAAGGGAGACCATTCGGCATTACGTTGGGGTTAACACCGAGACCAACCGAAATAGTAAAGGAATTGAAGGCAGAAAAACAAATCTGTGATACCCCAGGCTTATGCTAGGATGATAAACATTTAATCCGACAGTCTAATTTGTTCGTTGCCATAAAGTCTGTGGATAGGATAACGGGTGGGACAATAATTTTTGGGTATGGGTAAACTTAGGTCAAGAATAAATAGGCTCAAGCAGTTGATAAAACTGCCCAAGCACCGGCAAAAACAAACCCTTGGGCTTTTTTTGGTGGCTGCCTTGGTGGCAGGGGCTGTCGACTATTTTGGACTCGATCAGCCAGCAAGCAATCCAAACCAGTCGGCAAAAGCCCAAAGCCACTCAGTTAGTAATCAAAATCAGCCGGCAAAGGCCCAAGGCCAATCGGTTAACGCTCAAAACCGCCCGGCAAGTGATCAAGACCAGTCAAAAAATGGGCAAGAGCAATCAATAAGCTCTGACAAGACGCCAAAGTACAGCTTGCAAGGCCGAGTAGGGCGGATATTTGACGGCGATACCTTTGTCTTGCGTGATGGTGAAGGGCAGCGCTATACCATCCGTGTTGCCAGCATTGATGCGCCCGAAACCGAGAGCCCCGATCGCCCGGGGCAGCCTTTTGGTGAAAAGTCCAAAGCAGAGCTGCAAAAACTGATAGCAAATAAGTCCTTGGTCCTACCCTGTTATGAGCAAGATCATTATGGCCGTCATGTGTGTGATGTGCCGCTGCCAGGCAAGGATATTACTGCAGGTCAGCACTTGGTAAAATTAGGCTTGGCTTGGGCCAACGAAGAAAAAAAGGGTAAATTTTTACGAGACGAAAGCTTTCGCGATTTGCAGGCCCAGGCCCAGAAAGCCGGGCGCGGATTGTGGCGTAAAGCTAATCCAATTGAACCTTGGCAGTGGCGCTACGATTGTTGGCAGAAAAAGATATGCGATTCAGAAAATTAGGGGTTGCAGTTGGTGTGGTGGGCTTGATGATCTTGGCAGGTTGTGGCCAAGAGGCCATCAACCGGCCTTATACCTTGCAAGAAGCGCAAAGCAATACGCTGTTTACTGCTTTTACCCAGCGTTCGCCCAAATACCTGGACCCGGCGCGATCCTATTCAACCGACGAAACCCCTTTTACGTATTCCATCTACGAGCCGCTTTATGCCTATCACTATCTTAAGCGGCCTTATGAACTTATTCCTCGTGCTGCTCGGGCAGTGGCCGAACCTACCTACCTGGACCAGCAGGGTCAGCCTTTGCCCCAAGATGCGCCTGGCGAAGAGGTTGCCGAGAGCATTTATGAAATCAGGCTTAAGCCAGATATCTTATTTCAACCACATCCGGCTTTTGCCCGCGATGACAACGGGGACTATCGTTATTACCCGATTGACACGGATGAGTTAGCCGATATTTATGCCATCCCCGATTTTGAACATCATGATACGCGTCCGCTGACCGCCCATGATTATGTTTATGGGTTTAAAAGGCTGGCTAGCCCACGTGTGGTGTCGCCCATTTATGAATTGTTCTCCCAGCATATTATTGGCCTGCCCGAGTTCGCTGAAGCCGCGCGGGCAGCTAACGAGCAGTTGGAACCCGAACAGTGGCTAGATTTGCGCACCATCCCACTTGAAGGGGTCGAAGCGGTGGACGACCAAACCCTGCGTTTCCGTGTCAAAGGAAAGTATCCCCAGTTTTCCTATTGGCTGGCCATGACCTTTGCGGCTCCTATCCCCTGGGAGGCCGACCGTTTTTATCATCAGCCTCAAATGGCCGAGCATAACCTGTCCCTGAATCATTGGCCGGTGGGCACTGGGCCCTATATGTTGACCGAGTCCATCAACAACCGGCGTCATGTATTGTCGCGCAACCCCCATTTCCGGGGTGAGCCTTATCCCTGCGAGGGCGCCCCAGGCGATAAAGAGGCAGGTCTGCTACAAGATTGCGGCCAAATGATGCCCTTTATTGATCAGATTGTGTTTCAGCTGGAAAAAGAAAGTGTGCCGCTACTGGGCAAATTTTTGCAGGGCTACTACGATATTCCCCAAGTTGAGCGGGGCGAATATGGGGTGTCAATGACGGTGGCTGCTGATGATTCCCCCGACAAGGCTGCCTTGTACCAAGAGCGGGGCATTCAGCTTCATACCCAGCCCGAGGCACAGCTTTTTTATTTTGGCTTTAACTGGCTTGATCCTGTGGTCGGCCAGGGCGATACCCCAGAGCAGGCAGAAAAAAACCGCTATCTGCGCCAGGCACTCAGTATTGCTTTTGACTGGGAGCAGTACGTTTCTGTTTTTTATGATGATCAGGCCGAGGTGGGGCACGGCCCACTGCCTCCCGGGGTTTATGGTTATCAGGCACCGCCTGAGGGGGCCAATCCTGTGGTTTATGAGGTCGCAGAGGGGCAGCCAGAACGCCGTACCATCGACGAGGCCAAGCAGCTCTTGGCCTTGGCCGGTTATCCCGAGGGGCGCCACGAGGAAACTGGCGAGCCGCTCATCCTTTATTTTGATTCTGCCGGTGGCATGGGTTCAAGTGCCACTTTGGACTGGATGCGGCGCCAGCTCGAACAGCTTGGCATTCAACTTGAGATACGGGCCACTGATTACAATCGCTTCCAAGAGAAAATGCAGCGAGGGGTGGCGCAAATGTTTATGTGGGGCTGGGTGGCCGATTATCCCGATGCCGAAAATTTCCTTTTCCTGCTTTATGGTCCGCATGCGCGGGCCTTAGGTGGGGGTGAAAATGCCGCCAATTATCAAAACCCGGAATACGATGCCTTGTTTGAAGAAATGCGCTATCTGGATGATGGCCCGGAAAAAGAGGCCTTAATTAGAAAAATGGTGGCCATTGTGCAAGAGGATGCGCCCTGGATGTTTGGTTTTACGCCTTATTCGGGCGGGGCTTACCAGCAGTGGGTGCATAACGCCAAACCTTCACAAATGGTACGCGATACCTTGCAGTATATGCGCATCGATCCTGCGTTACGGGTCGATAAACAAGCCCAATGGAATCAGCCTGTTTGGTGGCCACTATGGCTGTTGGTGGCCCTGGTGGCCGGGCTGGGGGCCTACCTGTGGCATATCTGGCGCGCTAAGGACAAGCAGCGTATTGCCGCTGTTGGACACAAGCACACAGGGGGTAAAGATGCTTAGATATTTGTCTCGCCGCTTGGTGTATGCCGTGTTTATTTTGCTGGGGGTGAACCTAATCACCTTCGTGCTTTTTTTCGCTGTCAATACCCCCGATGACATGGCGCGCCTGGCCATCGGCGGGCAACGCGTCAGCCAAGAGGCTATCGAGCTTTGGAAACAAGAGCATGGTTATGACAAGCCCTTGTTTTATAACCATGAGGCAGGCGGCATGCAGCGTTGGACAGATACCATTTTTTACGATCGTTCGGTGCCGTTGCTGCGCTTTGATTTTGGTTTTTCTGATAATGGCCACGACATTAGCCAGCAGATTAAAGAACGCATGGGGCCCAGTCTGGCCTTGGCCATTCCCACTTTTTTGCTTGGCATCTGGGTATCCATCAGCTTTGCCCTGTTATTGGTGTTTTTCCGCTATACCCGCTTTGACTTTTATGGTGTGGTGTTTTGTGTGATTTTATTATCCATTTCCAGCCTGTTTTATATCATCGCGGGGCAGTGGTTATTTGCCAAGGTGCTGCGCTGGGTACCCTACTCGGGGTGGACCGGGGGGCTCGATAGCATGCGCTTTTTGATTTTGCCCGTGCTTGTGGGCATTGTCTCGCGTTTGGGGGGCGAGGCGCGCTTTTTCCGTAGTCTTTTTCTTGAAGAGGCGGCCAAGGATTACATACGCACTGCCCGTGCCAAGGGGCTGAGCGAAGTGGTCGTGTTGTATAGACATTTACTGCGTAATGCCATGCTGCCAATTTTAACAGGTGCGGTTACAGCCATTCCCTTGTTATTCATGGGCAGCCTGATTTCCGAATCCTTTTTTAGCATTCCGGGGCTGGGCAGCTATACCATTGAGGCTATCAATGCCCAAGACCTCTCTATCGTGCGTTCAATGGTGTTTTTGGGCTCGGCCCTGTATATCGTCGGCCTGGTCTTGGCTGATGTCTCATATACCCTGGTGGATCCTCGGGTCCGGTTTAAATAATTTCGTCATGCCTTCATCATCATGCCAAAACTAGTTTTGCTCTGGACAGATGCTTTTTTATGGGCCCTGACGCTGGCCGGGGTGCTCTATTTGTTTTATATACGCCGCCGTGTTGCGCTGCGACAGGCATGGTTGTCTGTGGTACGTACGCCAAGTGCCGCAGCTGCCGGGGTTGTGTTATTGGCATTTTTTACGGTGGGGCTGCTGGATTCCATTCATTACCGTCCTGTGTTACCGGCCACCGAGGTTGGAAATCAGGCAACAGTGCATTATGCGCCCTTTGTGCGTTCGGTGCTGGATGATTTGCTGCGGGCGGCCCATCTGGATACCAAAGAACGCAGTTATTCGTCCCCCTTTGCCCGCACGTTGTTTTCCAAGGAAACCCAACTGATTGATGGCGAACCAGTACGCGATTTCCCCCCACTGCAGCATGCCGCCCAAGGCATCACTGATGATGCTAGCCATCAACAGCATATTTGGCGATTAGTGGCGCAGTGGGCCGGGTGGGGTGCGCTTTATGTGGTGGTTTTGCGGTTGTTGTTGCGTTGGGGGGTTGGTTACAGGCAGCACCGCAAGCGACGCCAAGGGCCCCCAGCCCAGACATCTGAGCCCAAGGCACGGCTGGCACCTGCTTGGCACGCGGCGTGGCTAAGCCTTAGCCTGATTGGTTTGGTGGTGTTGGCTTTGATGGTTTTTAGCCCGCATTTTTACGTGCTGGGTACCGATCGCGCGGGTAATGATGTGGCTTACCAGGCGATCAAGGGCATTCGCACTGCCTGGGTGATAGGCACCCTGACCACTGTAGCCATGCTACCCCCAGCCTTGTTTTTTGGTATTGCCGCGGGGTATTTCAAGGGCTGGGTAGACGATCTGATTCAGTATTTGTATACCACCCTGACTTCCATTCCTGGGGTATTGCTCATTGCAGCTTGCGTGCTGATGATGCAGGTGTATATTGATACCCATCCTGAATATTTTGACACGGTTGCCATCCGTGCAGATGTGCGCCTGTTTTTGCTATGCCTAATCTTGGGGCTGACAGGCTGGTCGGGCCTGTGTCGATTGCTGCGCGCCGAGACCTTAAAGCTGCGCGAGCTTGATTATGTGCAGGCAGCTCGTGCCTTTGGGCTTAGTCACCTTAAAATCATGGGCCGCCATATTTTGCCTAATGTGATGCACATTATCCTGATTACCATGGTGCTCGAGTTCTCTGGCCTGGTGCTTTACGAGGCAGTGCTGTCTTATTTGGGCATTGGTGTTGATCCCAGCATGCCTTCTTTTGGCACCATGATCGATGCGGCCCGGCTAGAGATGTCGCGCGATCCCATGATCTGGTGGAACCTGTTTGCTGCATTCTTGTTTTTATTGGCTTTGGTGTTGGCCGCCAATATTTTTGCTGATGCCGTCCAACGGGCTTTTGACCCGCGTCAGCGCCAACTGATACCGCAGGCAGCCTGACTATGACACAACATCCATCCTCCATTCTTGAGGTCGAACACTTAACGGTAACGCTGGCGCAAGACAATCAGCCCAAGGTGTTGGTGGACGACCTGAGCTTTTCCATACCCGCTGGTCAAACCGTAGCCCTGGTGGGTGAATCGGGCAGTGGCAAGAGCTTGACTGCCTTGTCTATCATGCGTTTGCTGCCTGATTCTGTGCGCATTGCCCGCGGTGAGGTGCGGCTAAATGGGCAGTCGCTCTTTGCCAAAACAGAAAAACAGATGCGTGCCGTTCGTGGCAGGGAAATAGGCATGATTTTTCAGGAGCCGCAAAACAGCCTAAACCCGGTATTGACCATTGGTGTACAGCTTGCCGAGGTGCTGCGCTTGCATACCCCGCTACGCGGTGCAGCACTACGAGCACGCAAATGCGAATGGCTGGAGCGGGTCGGAATAGCCCAGGCGGAGTCCCGCTTGGGGGATTATCCTTTTCAGTTTTCCGGTGGCCAGCGCCAGCGCATCATGATCGCCATGGCCCTGGCGGCTAACCCAAAACTGTTGATCGCTGATGAGCCAACAACGGCATTGGATGTCGCCGTGCAGGCACAAATTCTGAACCTTATCAAAGAGCTGCAACAAGAGCTGGGGTTAAGTGTGTTGTTGATCACCCATGATTTGGCCATAGTGCAACATGTGGCCGATCATGTGGTGCTGCTGCGCCATGGGGTCTGTGTGGAGCAGGCCGAGGCCCGCCATTATTTTGCCCAGCCTGAGCATGAGTACGCCCGCGCCTTGCTTGAAGCGGTGCCTACCTACGAGGCCCGGATTGCGCCACCGCGCGATGATACGCAACGGCCGGTGGTGCTTGAGGTTAACAATCTTGGGGTCAAGTTTGAAGCTGAAAGTCATTGGTGGCAGCCCAAGCGCTACCGGCAGGTGCTTAAAGAGATAAGCTTCAAGCTGTATCAAGGGGAGACGCTGGCATTGCTGGGGCCGTCTGGCTGCGGCAAAAGCACACTGGCCAAAGCCTTGCTGCGTTTATTGGACGGGCAGGCGCAAATTACAGGCACGGCCAGTTTGCAGGGCAAAGATATTTTGTCTACGCAAGGGCGGGCTTTGTATGAGCAGCGCCGCTTAATCCAGATAGTATTTCAGGACCCTTTTTCCTCTTTGAACCCGCGCATGTTGGTCGGGGATATTCTAGAAGAGGGGGTCCGAGCTTTGCACCCCCAAAGCTCAAAACAGGAACGGCAAAAAAAGATTCAAGCTCTTTTGGAGTATACTGAGTTGCCGCGCGATACGCCGCAACGCTATGCCCATGAATTTTCCGGGGGCCAGCGCCAACGCATTGCCATTGCGCGCGCTTTGGCGGTAGAGCCCGCCGTGCTGGTTTGCGATGAGCCCACCTCGGCACTGGACATGTCGGTACAAGCGCAGATTTTGCATCTACTGCAAAATCTGCAGGGCGAGTTCAACATGAGTTATCTGTTCATTACCCATGATTTTGGGGTGGTAGAGTATTTGGCGGATCGAATAGCAGTCATGTTCGATGGTCGATTTATTGAGCTCGATCGCGCTGACCGGGTCTTGTTTTTTCCACAACAGCCCTTAACTAAAGAGTTACTCAGTGCTGTTCCCCGGCTCACACCGACCACAGCCTAAATCTTCATGGGGTAGTACGTTTATGGGTTTGAAAGTTTTTGATCTTCAATGTGAAAATGGGCATGTCTTCGAGGGCTGGTTCCGTTCCAACGAGGACTATGAACAGCAGCTCGACAACGGCGTGCTAAGCTGTCCAATGTGCGCCAGTACACAGATTGTAAAACAGTTATCGGCACCGCGGTTGAATATTAGCCACCTCAGGGAAAGCCCCGGGCCGACGGCTGCTTCGACACAGGAAAAACAGGCTGTGGCTGCGCCCACCGAAAAAGAGCTGGCCGAGATACAGGCCCGTTTGCTACAGCAAATTAGAAAGGCGGTACAAAATGCTGATGATGTGGGCGAACAGTTTGCCCAGGAAGCGCGGCGCATTCATCAGGGCGAGGCCAAAGAGCGCTCTATTCGCGGGGTGGCTAGCAGCGACGAGCTGCACGAGCTACACGAAGAAGGGATAGATGTAGTACCTATCCCCACCTTTTTGGATGATGACCACCTGCATTGATATTCGTTGGGCCGGTTGTGACGGCCATTTTGCCGGCCAATGTTGCTGGCTTTCAAGTTGGTCGATTAGTTGACCCGGCTGCGGTATTCGCCGGTACGGGTATCAATTTCGATTTTGTCCCCTATATTGCAAAACGCCGGTACTGACAGCGTATAGTCAGAGGCCAGGCGGGCGGGCTTCATCACCTTGCCCGAGGTGTCTCCGCGCACTGCGGTCTCGGTGTAGATGATCTCGCGTACCACCACAGTAGGAAGCTCGACGGCGATTGGGCGCCCTTCGAAAAACACCAGCTCGACTTCCATGCCGTCTTCCAGGTAATTTAATGCATCGCCCATGGCATCTGCATTGAGCTCATAGGGGTTGTACTCCTCGTCCATAAAGACGTAGCTGGGCTCAGCAAAATAAGAGTAGGTGCAATTTTTCTTTTCCAGCAAAATGACTTTATAGCGGTCGTCTGCCTTGGCAACGATTTCACTAATGTTGCCGCTAAGCAGGTTTTTCAGTTTCAGGCGTACGACCGCTGTATTGCGCCCAGATTTGTTGTACTCTGCGCGATCAACCACCATGGCCTCGTTATTGACCTCAATGATATTACCGCTACGCAGTTCTTGTGCCGTTTTCATAGTTTAAATGCTCCAAAATAATTGAATACGGCCCGATGATTGGGTGGCAGCCAGCAATACAGCCAAAACCTTATTCGAGCACGTCTGCAGCCCGCCATTTTACCAAAAAGCGGGACAAAACATCATGTTATTTGAGCCTGTTTCAGGTCATAGGCAATATGGCTGAACGCTGTGCCAATTGTCGCCGACAAAAATCAATGAGCTGCCGGGCCAGGTCTGGCTGATGGCTCAAACGGTGAACCTGGGCGCGCAGGGCCTGACCCCAGGCGGCTTGTTCAGCAGGGTGCAGGGCCTGGAAATTCATGGCGGGTGATCTGTGCAGGGCAGGCAGCCTGGTTTTGGCAAGCCCCGGGTTAAGGTAACGGCGCCGGTCTGCGCTGTTGACCCAGTGTCGCTGTAATTGCTGGGCAGCAAAGGGCAGCTTGGTCTGCTGCAGCCAGGCTTCAAGCTTTAGGTGGTGGGTGCGCTCTGCTTGGGGGTAAGGCTGCCAGATAAAGGGTTTTTGTGCCCACAGCGCCCGTATCCAGGAATCTTCACCGCGCACAAAATTCATGTCGGTGCTCCATAACAGGCGATCAAAGTTCCTATGGCTGATAAAGGGCAGTTGATGTATCAAGACTGGGCTGCTAGCTGGCAAGGCATCCTGTAAATGCGCCCAGGGTTGATCGGCTGCCAAAAAAACAACGCTGGGGCTAGATTGCTGTGCTAGATAATGCAGCAATTCAGGCACAGGGGCATCAGGATATTGGAAAATGAAATAGCTGCGGTTATCAGGCATTGCCAAACGCTGCAGCATTGCGGTTGATAGGCCCAAGGAGTGTTGTAGCTGTTGCCACTGTAGTGCTTTGGGCAGCTGCTGCCAGCGAGACCATTGGCTAAGCAGCCCGTTTTCGCGCAACAGGCCACCGGTGTGGGGGGTGAACCCGGGCGCATAAAAAAAGTATTGTTCTGGGTGGGGCTGTGGGCTATTGGCGCGCTTATGGATGCTGTCAACCCAGGGCTCAGCACTTAGGTGATCCAGCACCAGCCATAGATGCTGCAAGCCAAGCTGCTGACGAATCGCAGCGGGTAGCCCGCCTGCAAAGGCTTCAATTACGACCGGGTAAGGGGTGGGCCAGGCCGGGTAGGGGGCCACATTTACACCAGGCGCCCCAGTGCAGTGAGTCTTAGCTCCAGTCCTGCTCTTTGCCTTGGTCTCAGTCCCCGCCTCAGCCCCCGTCCCCGTCTCAGCCTCCGCCTCCGCCACAGCTTCTTTCCACTGGCAGATGGT
>Ga0079226_10003640_pt1 | contig 11804 bp, 5 predicted proteins | sample Poulit2014_FD_76345 | JGI IMG/M metagenome (GOLD analysis project Ga0079226, IMG submission 76345) | Agricultural soil microbial communities from Georgia to study Nitrogen management - Poultry litter 2014 | ecosystem: Environmental > Terrestrial > Soil > Agricultural land | place: USA: Georgia... | reverse complement strand
CGTGCTCATGCGAACTGTGCCGGCCAGGAGCGGTCGGTGGTCGGCTGAGCTCGACCTCGCCGACTCCGCGATCGCTTCGGGTGGCTACTTCGTCCGCTGGTCAGCCCGCGAGCAAGACGAACCTGAGGGGTGGGCGCGCGCCGGCAGGGCGTTGCGCAAAGGCGAGCGTTACGTGGAAGGTCCGTGCCGCAGCGTACGGTTGAGCCCTCATCGCGGCGGGGCGCTCGGCGTCACGCTGGGCGCGCCGTTGCGCGCCACCGAACGCACCCGGGTGGGGCGCCGCCGTCTCATCGCCGCAGATCCTGGGCCACTTCGCGCCGGAGTCTTCTTCGAATCCTTCAGCGGAAAATCCAGCGGCGACAACCCGCGAGCCCTTTTCGACGCGCTCCGCCCGCTGACGGACGTGCCGCTGTGGTGGTCCGTGGTGGACGGAACCGTGCCTGTCCCCCCGGGCGCGACCCCTGTGGTGGTCGGCTCCGCATCCTGGTTCGAGGCGTTGCGCACTGCCCGAGTGCTCGTCACGAACAACAACTTTCCGCACTGGTTCGAGAAGCGTCCGGGGCAGATCATCCTGCAGACGTGGCATGGGACCCCGATCAAGCGACTGCTCTTCGACGCGCCCCCGGCTTTCACCCCGCTCGTCTACCGACGCTTGATGGTCCGGCAGGCCAAGGAGTGGGACGTGCTGCTGGTGCAGGACGAAGACGCGGAGCATCGTCTGCGTTCGGCGCTGCGCTACGAGGGCCCCGTGCACCGTGGAGAGCAACTGCGGAACGTCCGATTGGATCAGGGCCCCGAAGCACGTGCTCGGGTGCGCTCCGAACTCGGCATTCCTCTCCACCGACCCGCGGTGCTCTATGCGCCCACCTGGCGGGAGAAGATGCGTAGGGCAGATGGTGTGCAGGCGCTGCAATCCCTCGTCGACGTCACTGCCCTCGCGGGCTCCACGGGGGCTCATGTGATGGTGCGCAGCCATCACATGAACGGCTTGCGCGCAGACGGAGACGGCGTCATCGACGTGAGCGCGTATCCGCACGTGGAGGACCTGATCCTCGCGAGTGATGTGCTCGTCTCCGACTACTCCAGCATCTTCTACGACTACCGCCTCACGGGCCGCCCGATGATCGTGCACGCCCCGGACCTCCGCTGGTACCGGGACGTCGAGAGGGGCTTCTACGGCGATTGGCCCTCTGACCTCGGCCTGCCCCTGGCCCAGGACCAGGACACGCTGGAAGAGCTGGTCGCAGAGGCGTTGGAGAGGGGGGAGCCGACGACGTCGCCGGTCAACGAGGCGGGGGAGAGCCTCGAGTGGGCCTGCCGCTGGGTGCTCGATGCGCTTCATGGTCCAGTTGCGTCACATAGCGCACAACAAGATGACAGGAAGCCGTCCCGTGGCTGAATATATGGTGAACCCTGGGCGGACGCATGCCCAGAACCCCAGGAAAGGTGAGCGCATGCAACGAGTGATCACGTACGGCACCTACGATCTGCTCCACTACGGACACATCGAGCTGCTCCGGCGTGCACGATCTCTTGGCGACTACCTGGTAGTGGCGCTCTCCACCGACGAGTTCAACGCGGGCAAGGGCAAGCGCTGCTACTACTCCTGGGAGGAGCGCCGGCGGATGCTCGAGGCGATCCGGTTCGTCGACCTCGTGATCCCGGAGACGGCCTGGGAGCAGAAGACGCACGACGTTACGCGCTACAACATCGACACCTTCGTCATCGGAGACGACTGGGAAGGGAAGTTCGACTTCCTCAAGGGGCAATGCGAGGTGGTCTACCTCCCTCGCACCCCGGATATCTCGACTACCCAGATCAAGGGTGACCTGGTCGGAGCGAACAAGAGCCGTTGAGCGGGCGCGTGCGAGCGACAGCGCGCGCCGGACGCACCGACGCCCGGTGTTCCCGGCATCGGCGTGGGGGGCGCCTCATGGAGTGCGTCATCGGAAGGATGGGTGGACTGTGAAGGTCACAATGGCGAACGCCAAGAAGTACCTCCGTCGCTCGGTTGTGGCGGCCGTGCGCCGCACTGGCCTTGAGTCGCAGGTCAAGACGGTTCTAGAGCGGAGCGAAACCAGTGCTCCGCAGGAAGTTCCCAAGCCTGCCCCCGTCGCGCCGAAGCCGTCGAGGCCTGCAGCGCTCTCGCCGAAGGTGACCGTCGTGCACCCGTGGGCGCCATCCATGCCCAACGACGTCGCAGTGTTGCGCGAGCGGCTCCTGGGCTCCCGAGACGCCACGTTCCTGGCCGCCGGTTCAATTCACGGAGAGGGTGAGACGGGGGCCGATCCAGCGGCCGTACCGCTGGACGGCGCGACGCGGCTCCTCGAGGTTGATGACACCCTGGGCACTATTGGTGTCCTCCGGCAGCTTCTCGCCGAAGTCACCACGCCCTACGTGGTCGTGGCCCCGGCCGAGGGCGAACTCGTCGCCAAGACGGTGGGCGGCCTCGTCGAGGCTCTCGATGGGACGGGTTTCGCCCTTGCCTCGGGAAACATCCTCCACACCGCGACCACGGGAAACCGGCGAGCCCCTGAGCTCGCCGCGAGCCACGCATCGGACCGGGTTGCGGATATGTGCGAGAGCACCGAGCTCTTCGCAGATCTGGATCTTGCGAACAAAGTCTTCCGCACCGAGCTGCTGCGCGAGGCCGTCGACCTCTGTGCCGAGTGCAGCGTCGAGCACCCGGCCACGGTGACCCTCGCGGCCGGCTTGCGTGCCGGCCCCACTTTGATCGCCGCCGCTCCGGCCATCGCTGTTCCCTTCCCGACCGAGAGCGCCGCGGTCAGGCGGCGACGCTCCACCACTGACAATCTCCGCAGCGCCGTCGCGACCGTCGAGGCGGGGGACCGGGTTCTGCGCGCGCTCGGAGAGGACACGTTGCTGGAGCAGTGGAGGGCTCATACTCTCGGGACGCTCCTCTCCGTCTACTACCCGCTCGTGCCGCGAGTGGACGTCGGCTACTGGACCACGCTCTCCGAGGCCGTCCGGCGTGCCGCCGACGGCGTTTCCGAGGAGACGCTCGCCCGGATCGGCCTGCACAACCGGATCCTGGTGCATCTGATCATCGAGGGACGCCGTGCCGACGCTGAGACGGTCTCCTACTTCCGCAGCGATTATGGATCGGGCTCCCGCGTTGACCTCCGCGACGGGGTTGCGTATTTCGCTCCCGGCTACCTCCGGGATCTCTCCGAACCGGTCCCGGCGGAGTTGCTCGTCTGCGCGCCGGAGGAACTGACCCTCACCGCAGGGATCTTCGACTACCGCGCCGAGGGAGGCACACGGCTACGACTCACCGGGTACGCCTTCATTCCGGGCGTCGATGTCTCCCACGGCGAACACACGACCCAGCTCGAACTGCGCAATCTGCACACCGGGGAGACCGTGTCGCTGCCTGTGGAACCGGTGGAGCTTCCGGCCATCGACCGCGTGTGCGGAGACGGAGAGCTGTCGTACGCCGGCGCCGGCTTCACGGCGACTGTTGACACGACCGAGGTTCCCGGCCTGAATGACCAGCAGGACGGGACGCCCGTCTGGGAGGTCCGGGCACGTCGCACGAGCGCTGGCATCGCCCGAAGCGCTGGCTTCAACTGGAGAGACCGCTCGGGAGCAGCCGGGCACCTCGACGTGCTCCCGCTCTCGGAGGAAGGTTGGCGCCTCGTGCCGACCTTCTCGGCGGACGAGGGACTGCGCCTATCCCTTGATACCCCCCGCCACGTCATCCGGGAGGTCCGGCTCACCGGTCGCACCCTCGAACTCCTTGTCCGCAGTCCTGCGGACTCGCTCGCGATGAAGATCACCGCACGGTGCGCAGCAAGCGGGCAGACGGCGAACGCGACCCTGGTGGACCTGGACGTCGACTCCCACACCGGCCGCTATGAGCTCAAACTCCCGTCCATCCCCAAGTCCGCGAAGGTCAAGGGCGAATGGAAGTGGGAGCTCACTGCGCGGTCGCATGCTGGCGGGTCGACGGCTCTGGCCTGGGCAGGCTCAGACACGGACCTCGAGGCGAGCGTTGCTCCGGGCCTCGCCCTAACGACGCGACTATCCGGTTTCGGGTATCTGTCCCTCGCCGAGCGCCGTTGGCGGATGCGGGTCACCGCGTGTCGCGTGACAGACGACGGGCGGTACCTCGAGATAGAGGGCGACAGCGACAAACAGGTCTCGCAGGCACCGCACATCGTGCTGTCGAACGCACGCCGGGCCATCGACGCTGCCGAGAGCGAGCTGGTGCTCTCCTCGTCGGACGGACCTAACCGCTTCTCCGCACGGTTCGACCTGCGCGATGCCCAATGGGGGTACGGTGACCTCGCCCTCGAAGCGGGGGCCTACAGCGTCCGTTTCGTCCCACCCGGTGTGGACGTCGCGAAGAGCCACTGGCTCCTGACCTCGCGAACGCTGGCCGACGAGCTGCCGCTCCGGCTCGACGGGTACCGGTCCATAGTCGCGCTGTCCCGCACGGAGAAGAACGGCGCGCTGAAGGTATTCGTGAAGCCCCGACTCACCGAGGTCGAGGCCACCAAGGTCGGTCAGCGAGCCCTCCAGGATCAGTACTTCACCGGGCCGGGTGTCGACTTGACCCGGCCGGCTGAAGATCGCTCAGTGCTCGTCGAGTGCTACGGGGGGCGCCGCGCCACCGACACGGTGCTCGAAGTCGCCGAGTACATCGCTCGGGAACACCCAGAGATCCCGATCTACTGGGGCGTTGTCGACGAGTCCGTACCGGTGCCGGCGTTCGCCCAGCCCGTGGTCATCGACTCCGAAGAGTGGTACATCCGGCTCAGCTCCTCCCGGCTGCTCGTCAACAACAACAACTTCCCGCACTACTTCCGCAAGCGGGCCGGCCAGTACTACCTTCAGACCTGGCACGGCACTCCCCTCAAGCGGCTCGTCTTCGACGTTGACCGCACGAACTTCTCGCTCTCGTACTGGGCGCTCATGGCGCGGGAGGCTACGTACTGGGATCTATTGGTCGCGCAGAACGCCTATGCCGAAAAGGTCCTTGCCAAGGCGTTCCACTACGAGGGCGAAGTCTTCGCTGAGGGGTATCCGCGCAATGACTCCCTGCTGGCGGAGGAGGCGCCGCGAACCCGAGAACAGGTGCGTGCGCGACTGGGGATCCGCGACGACCAGAAGGTCGCGCTCTACGCCCCGACTTGGCGTGACAACGCGAAATCCTCCTCTCGTCAATACGCGATGGTCACGTACCTTGAATTTGACAAGGTCAAGAAGGCTCTCGGCAAGGACTGGGTGATCCTGCTACGCGGGCACCACAACGTGGCGAGCGGTCGGGCGAAGGCAGATCTCGGCGTCATTGACGTCACCGACTATCCTCAGGTCAACGACCTCTATCTGGCGGCAGACGTCCTGGTCGGGGACTATTCGTCAGTCATGTTCGACTTCCACGTCCAGGACAAGCCGTCGGTGTTCCTCACTCCGGACATTGACGAGTATGCCGACAGCATCCGCGGGTTCTACTTCGATTTCAAGAACGAGGCGCCAGGGCCGCTCGTCTCTACCACAGACGAGGTCATACAGGTGCTCCGCCACCTGCACATTCCTAATCGGAAGCATAAGGCCCAGCGCCTTGCGTTCCGGGAGAAATTTGCCCCTCAGGATGATGGGTGTGCGACGGACAGACTCGTCCGGCGCCTGCCCATCGGGGAGCTGCTCGGGGCACCCATTGCTTACGACGGGCGTATGACCTCCGCTGACGGGGAGGGATGAACGATATGCTGCCCCGCGGAAGATACGCCTCCGTCACATGGTCGATCCGGTCCGGTTACGGCGGGATGACCAAAGCTCTCCTCGACCGGTCGGCTGCATTCGTCCGCTGGGGGGATGTTGCGGTCGACGTCCTCACCTTTGACTGGCGTACCTCGTATGACGGCATGCGTGAGGAGCTCGAGGAGACGGGGGCGCTCGCCCCTGGCGTGCGGGTCCTCAATTTCTGGGAAGAACTGTCGAGGGCGCCTGACGACGTCCTCCGGGATGCTGCGTCTGGTGGTGCCGATACCGCCACAGGCTTCCGAGACGAACGGGCTCGTGGAGCGGGGCAGAAGGACGGCAGCGCCCCGCTGACGCACCGCGTACAGCGCTCCGACGGTAAGACCGTCAAGACGTTCTATCGTCCGGACGGTAGCCCGCTCCTCGCCCAGAAGATCAGGCGCTCTGGAGATGTCGAGAAGCAGAAAGTCCGCGTATTCCTGCGTGACGGCACAACCGCGGCTACCTACAACTCGATGGTCCCCGCATACTACCTCTGGCTGGATCTTTGGAGAGGGCAAGACCCCGCCCATCTGATCATCGATAGCAAGTTCAGCGCGAACTGGCTTGTGGATTATGAGAGGGCCGATGTTGTCCTCGGGCATCTGGTGCATGGCTCGCACCTCGCCGACGGCGCGTCTTCGCCCTTTGGGCGGTGGCGGGCCAGTCGTAAGAAGGCGCTCATCCGCGCACGTGACTTCGACACCGTTTGCCTCCTCACACATCGCCAGCGCGAGGACCTCGCGCAGCGAGTCGGAGATCTGGCGAGCCTGCAGGTCGTCCCGAACGGTTTCGAGGAAACGGCCAACAGGTCTGATGTTATTCCTCGGGAATCACACACAGGGGTAATGGTCGGGAGCCTAAGCTCACGGAAACGTGTCGACCACGCGATCAGGGCGTTCGCCGAGCTCGGCGAGCGAGACGCTGGGCGGGTTGTCCTCAAGATATTCGGAAAGGGGCCGGAGGAGGAGCGTTTGCGCGAGCTGGCGGCAGCGCTTGGGATAGAGAGAGAGGTCGAATTCCGGGGGTTCACGGACGATGCGGACGCAGAATTCTCCCGAGCGTCGTTCTCGTTGTTGACCAGCTCCTCCGAAGGGCTCCCTTTCGCGCTCCTCGAGTCAATGTCTGCGGGCTGCATCCCGATCGCCTACGACATCCCGTACGGGCCTGCGGACATGATCCTAGACCGCGTCAGCGGATACCTCGTCCCGGCGGGTGACGTCGAAGGAGTTGCCGACGCGATCCATGAGTTCCTCTCCCTTTCCGAGGAATCTCAGGAAGAGATGCGCTCCGCCGCCCGCGCCCGCGTCGAGCGGTTCGGTCACCCGGCGGTCGTGGCGCAGTGGGCCGAGGTCTTCGCGGAAGCTCGAGAGCGAAAGCGTGACGCATCTGCCGTGCCGCGGCTCGTCATCCGATCGTCACAGGTGTCCTACAGCTCCAACGGTGAGGTCGTCCTGAGTTGCGATGTCGATCCGTCCGATGCCCTGATCGCTGCTGTCGGATCCGGAGAGGCCTGCTTCGCGCTGTATGAAAGGGGTGGGGACCTGTACTTCCGTCGGCGCATCGAAGAGTGCTGGCCTCGCGGTGATGCGCTGGTCCTCGCGAAGGACATCGGCGACGGCATGCGCGCTGGCCGGGCCGGGACGCTCGACGCCTTCCTCGAGGTGGGGTCTGGTTCCGGGCTCCGACGTCAGCGCATCCTCTTCGGGAAGAGTGATTCTGGCGGTGCGCCGTACGGAACAATCCACGGCAATCTTAGCTTCCACTCAACATCTTGAGACCGAAGCGGGGAAGGGCCGGACAGCAAAAACGCTCGCGAAGCACCAATGGGGGCGCCAAACAAATATTGTACGCCCTTAATCTTTGTACGAGGAGTCGTGGATGATGATTGTGGCGCAGTCATGAGTGAATCTCTGAGTTCCGTTTTCTACCTTGGCGATAGTCACGTTCGCTATCTTAAGAAAGCGGCTCGTATGGGCTTGCTCGCTCCACACGCCGTATCCGGTGTTGAGGTGGGTGGCGCCACTGCTGTCGGAATGCGCAATCCAAATGCAAAAACAAACGCGATCGGAAAATTCAGGGCACGGGTGTCGAGACAGCCCCGCGAGTCTGTGGTGGTGATGCATCTGGGGGAGGTGGATTGCGGATTCGTCATCTGGCATCGCGCCGAGAAGTACGGCGAGCCGATCGACGCGCAGATGGCTAGTTCACTCGATGCGTACTTCGAGTTCGTCGATGAATTGCTGAACCTCGGTTTCAGGAAGATTATTATCACCGGCGCAACGCTGCCGACCATTACGGACGAAGATCAATCCGGCGACGTTGTCCTCAAGCGGAGTTCGGTCCGGGTTTCGCAGCTTGAGCGGACAAACCTCACGCTCCGGTACAACGAGCAGCTGAATGCGCGGGCCACGGAACGTGAACTCCCTTATGTCGACATCTCTGCGGATGTCATCGACCCTGCAACCGGTGTTGTTCGATCACGGATGCGCAACAGGAACCCCGAGGACCATCACATGGATGGGCGACTGGCGGCGGCCTATTGGGCGCGACGGCTGCAAGGGCCAATTTCTCAGCTCAATCCGTCCCCTTCATTCAAAGTCGCGTGGCGGTGCGTGCGGGAAACCTACTTGAAGGGTCATCCGGGACACTCTCGAAACATTCCTTCGGACATGCTCCAGAAAGTGTGTATTGGTGACGTGCTGACGGGATCCTTGATTGAAATGGGAGAGGAGTACGCCGTGATTGCTGACGCGCGATCCGGTGACTCAGACTTTGGGTTCATCGCGCTTGCGCATGTTAATCATTTTAGGGTTGAACGGTAGTCTTTGCGGCTTGGATGATTTTGGCTTCGTGTTGGCCCGACGTAGGCTCTCAGGGTTCATCTGAGAACATGTTGAGTTCTGCGCTGGTCGACACGCCGAGGTTTGAAACCATGGGGTTCGGGCTGGCAGATTTTGATGGCCGCGGGAGTTTCGTCTCCGACGGCCGGTTCGGTCGGGCTCGTGCTGCTGCCCCACCCGTGTCCAAAAGGGTGCGGCAAGCGAGAGAAAAATTTCCCGCGTGACCGAGGCTCATCTCGTCGAGGTAGCTGTTCGTGCCGAGCGTGTAGGACGCACTCGTCGCTGGGGAACGAGAGGCGGATTCGCGTGTACGGATCGCTCGGTGCGCGGGCGGAAATACTGCAGTAGGCCCGACGTGCCGACGGTGCTGGTTGACACCTTCCCCGTGCTCAGCGTACGAGATTGGCAGGTCGTGCCTCGCGGGTGGAGAGGTGTGACCTGGTCATCGATCTGCGTAGATTGACTTACCAGCACGCGGGGTCAGGATTTCACTACGTTCTCGATCTTGGAGAGCTTCGAACGCGCATCCTTCACCTCGCCGGTCACGCGGTCGAGGCGCGCCTTCTGGGCAATGACCTTCTTCTGTGCGATCTCCATACCCTTCTCAAGGCGCCTGATCACCTCGGGACCATTTGTGAGCTGCGTGATCGGAGTTAATGAGTATTCCTTCTTGCCCGCGATCAGTGCGTCATATGGAACGTTGTCGGCGGGCGACTTGCGGTAGAGGTGCTGGATGTCGTTCTCATCGAGGAAGTTGACGAAGCGGTCGTAATTCTCTCCGTGGACCCGCTCCGGGCTGTGGAAGTCGAACTGTTCGCACAGGTCTCGGACGTCGACCTCGGGGTCTATGTTCTTGGCTTCCAGGTGCGGAAGCCCATGGATCTCGGCGAGTTCCTTCAGGCGGGATCCGTATGCGAGGGTGAGGCTCGGCACCCCTGCGTACGTGGGGATGACGTTCCCGTGGATTCTGGTGCCGATCGAGAATCGGATATCCTTCATGTACTCGGCCCAGGAGACGAAGTCGAAGAAGAAGCGGATCTTCCCGGACGCATAGGGGGCGTCGGTCAACAGTTTCGGGAAATTGTCGACGACTTCGCGCACAGTGTTCGCCGTCGGGTCGACCATGCCGTAGTAGTACTTGGAGAATTCACCCATGTCCTGCGGGATATAGGTTGCGTCACTGTGGTCGTGGGCGAGCTTTGTGAGGAATTCTAGGGCGGGGGCCGGTGCCTTCGGTGTCATATTGTAGGCGATCGGCCCCTCTGTGGGGTCTGCGAGGTCGCGAATATTCAGATTTCGCCCTAGGTCGTAGAGAGTGGGGTCTCCGATGACGTGGTAGTCGGAGCCCTCTTTGAATCCCAGGGAGTGCAAGTAGCGTCCGGTGATCTCGCCACGCAGGCCGACACTGGATGAGCGTTCGAGGACGGCCTTGAGGAAATCCTTGGCGGTGTTGTCGAATGAGAAGGACTGCTCGAATTTTTCCTCGATGCTGAACGCGCCGCCGATCCCGACCACCACAACGGGGATGGTCAGTTTCTTGATAAATCGGGTCATTCGGCGCATTTCGGCCGCGAAGTGCCCCCCAAAGTCATTCGCCATTGGCAAGATATACATCGAGTACTTTTCGTTTACTTCTTCGGGGCTTGGCAGTCGCGCGCCGTACCAATCAGACTCGACCGAGCGAGATTCGAGAGTGAGGTTCCGGAATATCCCGAAGGGGAATGCTACGTTCCCGGTGTTGTTGTGGAATGCATTTAGCTCCCAGGCCTCCCACGGAGTGACGACGTCGTGCGGGGCGGGCGTGGAACGAACCAGGATGGGCTTCAAGGCATACTCTCTTTCGCGGGGGTCGCGGAGCAACCTACCATAGGGTGCTTCTCTGACGCCTGGCATGCTCGATACGTGAAGTGCTCGCGGCTTTCTTGTCATGTGCTCGACCGAGGGCCGTGCTTTTGTGCAGTGATTGTTGCCGGCATCTATGCCGCAACCTGGAGGGGCGGGTAGTGGTACCGACAGTCATTACCATTGTACGCCGTGCCCCAGGTGTCGAAGAGTGTTGGGCCGGAATTGCCTGGAATTTCGAGGTCGGCTGCATATTGTTTGGCGCCATTCTATTTGTGGCCGTGTTGACGTGTTGCGGATGGCGGTCCACGTCGGCGCGCTTCGCGGCTCTATTGTGATTTCTCAAGCATCAGCGCGGTCACGGTCCCGGGCGTGGCCGCGAGCTTGAGCGGCCTGTTGTCTGTGAGTGCTGCCCCGGGCTCCCCACTGTCTATGTCTGCAGGTCCTGCCAGCTTGGTTCGCTGGGCCGTGAGGGCATGGCCGCGCAGCAGAGATCCCTCAACCACCGTCCATGAGTCTGGTGCATCGTCGACGCTTCCTGCGGGACTGCTGATCTCGACCGGCGCAGGGTCTGCCTCGGTGGGATCTCGCAGGTCCACGATGACGAGCGCGAGCGATCCGTCGTCGCCCAGCACGCCGTGCACCATCACCGCACCATCGCCGGAGACGGTAGGTGTGAGCACCTTCCCGTCCGGCAACTGGCTGAGCATCATCAGGGCCAGGTAGCTGCCCTGGCCCTGAACGATCTGGCCGGGTGATTCGTACTCGCCGGTCGCGCACAGTGGGCTCATCGGTGCTCCGCCGTCGCAAGACTGCAGCGTCGAGTGGAAGGCAGTGCGCTCCACGCCGAGCTCGGCGAGGGTCATCGCGTAGTCCACTGTCCACAGCGCCTGAGCGTGGGTGCCGGAGACGTCGTTCGTGCCGGGGCAGGAGGTCGGCCCGGTCTCCTCCACCCACAGCGGCAGGTCGTGCTCCTCGGCGGTCTCGGCCCCCATGCCGACGATGTGGCGGGCCTGCTCGCGCAATGCGGGGGAGGTGAGGTCCTCGATCGTGGGATTCGCGGTCGAGGCGGCCGGGCCATCGCAGTCCCACAGCGGGTACCAGTGCATCGTCAGGGCGTGCTGATCGGGGATGCCGGATTCCGCGAACGCCTGCCACCATGTGGCGTCATAGGCGCCGGGGCCCGCCACCGGGATGCCCGGTGCGGTCTCCTTCAGCGCTTCGGAATATTCCCGCAGGGCGGCCTGATAGGGCTCCGGCCCCCAGGAGTCATCGCGCACCGCCAGCTGCGGCTGGTTCTCGTGGAAGAAGCCGTTGGGCTCGTTGCCGATCGTGACGGCGAGCAGCCGGTCG
>Ga0079226_10003639_pt1 | contig 11806 bp, 13 predicted proteins | sample Poulit2014_FD_76345 | JGI IMG/M metagenome (GOLD analysis project Ga0079226, IMG submission 76345) | Agricultural soil microbial communities from Georgia to study Nitrogen management - Poultry litter 2014 | ecosystem: Environmental > Terrestrial > Soil > Agricultural land | place: USA: Georgia... | reverse complement strand
CTTGTAATAGAAGGTGCAGGCAGTCCAGTGGAACTTAATTTAAAAGATCGGGACGTTGCCAATATGAAAACAGCAGAACTTGCGGATGTACCTGTATTACTCGTAGCAGATATTAATAAAGGTGGAGCGTTTGCAAGTATTGTAGGTACACTTGAATTGCTCACATCTGAAGAAAGAAAGCGAGTCAAAGGGATTATTATTAATAAATTTCAAGGGAGGAAGGAACTGTTTCAAGATGGAATTCGTCTAATGGAACAAAAGACAAGTCTTCCTGTCCTTGGAGTTTTACCATATATTGAACATGAGATAGAAGAGGAAGATGATATGGATCTACTAGCAAATAATTCTGTTGCAACTTCTTTCAGCCTGCCAACAGATGACCAAATAGAATCTTTAGCACAAAAAATGAAGCAGCATCTTGATTGGAATCAGATCATAGAAATGATTGAACAGTGGGATATGTGATGAAATCTTATTTGTATGGACTTATCCTAAATCTACAATTTCTGAGCATAATCCCTTTTCCAATGGAAATACCAATTGAAAAAAAGAATGTTGAACGAGCAGTCCAGACATTTCCAATCTTAGGACTTATTCAAGGGGCAATCTATGCTGGATCTTTCTATTTCCTTATAGAGTGGACCCCCTTTTCATTCCTTGCCACTGCATTTATTATTTGGCTTTTGTTCATCATTCTTACTGGTGGACTCCATTTAGACGGTTGGATGGACTCAAGTGATGCTTATTTTTCCTACCGTAAAAAAGAAGAACGTCTTCGCATTATGGAAGATTCGAATATAGGTGCATTTGGTGTATTAAGTGTCATCGTTTTGCTTGCAGCGCGCTTTCTTTTTATCTATGAAGTTATTTTAATGGCAAATTCATTAACATTTTTCCTTCTGTTTTTTATTCCTTTCTTTGGGAAAATGTTAATGGGAATGATGTTAACAAAAATTCCCTTGGCTAAAGAAAAAGGCATGGCCCATTTTTATAGAGAAGCAACTGAACCGAAAACACTTTGGGTTTATCCTTTTTACATGATTCTCGTGTTAGCAGTGGGTTCTTTGGTTTCGGTGGAGCTTTTCCTCTTTTTATTCATCATGCTCCTTATGATATATATCATGTTTATTCTACTAAGAAGAAAGGCGTTGAAATGGTTTGGTGGTATAACAGGGGATGTTACTGGTGCATCTACGGAAGGAGCTGAAACATTTCTATGGATGATTGTGTGGCTATTACACTACTTCGCCATGGGATGACGAAGGAAAATGAAAGGAAAGCTTATATTGGCTGGACCGATTCTCCACTTAGTAAAGAAGGGGTGGAGACGATTCGTTTGATAGATCATTCGATACAGCCTGATTTCATTTTTTCTAGTCCATTGCTTCGGTGCATGGAAACAGCTGAAATATTATTTCCTAATCAAAAAATTCATAGTGTACGAGATATAAAAGAGATGAACTTTGGCTTATTTGAAGGAAAAACGTATGAACAATTAAAAGGAGAAACTTCTTATACGAATTGGGTATCTAAACCGTTTTCATGTCGTCCACCTAATGGTGAATCCTTTCATGAATTTGCAAAAAGAATAGAGAGCGGCTGGAGGGAAGTGGTGGAGAAAATACTTGAAACAAACGCTTCAAGCGCTGTGATCGTAACGCATGGCGGGGTCATCCGCTACTTGCTTACAACATATACTTCATATTGTAAATCCTTTTTTGAGTGGAGTGTCCCTCATGGGGCTGGATATCAGTTGATTTGGTCAAAAGATAATTTGAGGAGGAAAGAGAAATGCATGTCATTACAGGAGGTGCCTATAACGGAAAAGGAAATTGGATCAAAAAAACATATGAATTAGATAATCAATCTTATACTTGGCTATCCGCATATAAAAGTACTCCTTGTCCTGTTGATTTATCATCGTATGATACGACGTTCATCATCTTGGAAGGAGTCGAGCAATGGATTAAGGAAAAGATAAATGAAAAAGATTCTACATTTAACCGTGATGATGGTAGAGTATTAATTAAGAAATGGTTACATTGGGAAAAACAAGATGAAAACCATAAACTTATTATTATCGGAACAGATATTTCAAAAGGAATTGTACCAATGAAACGAAGCGATAGGCAGTGGCGTGACTTGACAGGGTGGTTTTATCAGGATTTAGTGAAGCATTGTAAGCGTTTCGATATTATTTGGTATGGTATAAATAAGCGTTTAAAATAAAGGTATTTGGATATCGTATGGGAAATTTGAAGTAATACCCTATCCCATTTGCGGTAATCAGAAGTTTTCAAAAATCCTAATGTAAAAACATTTTAAAGGAGAGGACTACATATGAAAATTTATACGAGAACAGGTGACAAAGGAAAAACAGGTATTATTGGAGGACGTGTAGATAAGGATGATATCCGTGTGGAGGCTTACGGAACAGTTGATGAATTAAATGGCTTCGTTGGCAGAGCCATGACTGAGCTCGATAAAGAAACCTTTTCTGATGTACTTGAGGATCTTGAAAAAATCCAGCATGAGCTTTTCGACTGTGGCGGTGATTTAGCAAGTGTTGCGAAAAAGAGAGAAAACAAATTAAAAGAAGAAATGGTTGATTATTTAGAAGAACGGATTGATGATTATACCGCAGAAACACCAGATGTGGAGCGTTTCATTTTACCAGGTGGAACAAAACCTTCTGCAACGATTCATATAGCAAGAACAATTGCGAGAAGAGCTGAACGATTGGTTGTTTCGTTAATGAAACAAGAAGAAAATATACCACCTGTTACTTTACAATATTTAAATCGCTTGTCGGACTATTTTTTTGCATTAGCAAGACTTATTAATTATCGACTTGGTGTAGCTGATGTGGAATATGTAAGAAGTGCTAAAGTATTCCGTGAGGGTCGTAGAAAGGAAAAGGACAGATAATTGAAAAGAGATGTGGCGATTATCCCGTTGAATAAAGGGGAAGAGCTCGTCATTGCGGCCGATAATAGTGGATCTATAGGGATGCGTGAACAAGATGATGTAAAAGTTCCTTATGACATTGTTGCCTACTATAATTTTAGAGTGGCATGGATGGAATGTGTTGCAGCAGGAGCTGCTCCTTTCTCTATTGTGATTCATAATTTTTCCGGAGATGAGGCATGGGAGCAATTTATCAAAGGAATTCATCGCGGGATGAACGAATTAGATATTGAAAATTTAGAGATTACTGGAAGCACGGAGACAAATTTTACACTTGTTCAGTCTGCGATAGGTATGGCAGTAATTGGAAAAAGAAAAAAAGCAGAAGCAGAATGTCTAGATTATGATAAAGACAAAATGAATGTAGGAGTTATTGGGGAACCGCTTGTTGGCAATGAAGTCATTGAGAATGAAGCAAACATTGTCCCGCTTGATTTGTTTCAATGGTTCGCTGAACAAAAAGATGTTCTCGCACTTGTTCCGGTCGGTTCCAAAGGAATTTTATATGAATTAGAGCAGTTATTTGCAGGGCAGTCATTGGAGTTTACAACAAGTTTAGATATAAAAAAGACTTCTGGCCCTGCCACTTGTTTTATTATTGCTTATAAAGACATAGCTTCAAAAAGAATAAAAGAAAAAGCGGCCAACTTGTTTCATGAAGTGATAATAAATAACTCACCTTTCGCAGAGTGAAATTAACAAAAAACCCTTGGGCGTTGAATTCCCCATGGTGGGTAAGATAAATCTGCTTTATCTGCCCCTTGGGCGGTGAATTCCTTATGATGGGTAAGATAAATTGCTTTTATTTGCCCCTTAGGCGGTGAATTCCTTATGATGGGTAAGATAAATTGCTTTTATCTGCCCCTTGGGCGGTAATTTCCTCATGGTGGGTAAGATAAATAACTTTTACATGGCTAAAGCGTGAGGAGTACCAGATAAAATTACTGCGCCTTTTTATCTTTAACGTCATAAATTACAGTGTGTAACCGTTTTGATTATTTATTATTTAAAAAACTGCCTAATTTTAAAAGGGTTGTCAAGAAGAGGGGTATACAAACTTTAATCTTAATGCTGTTAACCATTCGAGTTCATTCTATTTGTACAAAAGTTGAGTAAATAAAATTTAACATCAATCTTAATTAGTAAAATAAGTTATGTCTTTCCTATTTAGGGGTAAAATACAATTATGGAGAAGTTAAAAAAGTATTACAGTGCTATTTAATAAAGCTTTCAAATCATAATACTGATATAATTAATACAGAGAGAAACTTCATTTCATTTATTTAGGTTGAATTATAAATAAAAAGGAGAGGATTCTAGTGAAGGAAACAATTAAAAAAGGTTTATCTTTGGGATTAGGGCTTGCGGTTGTTACAAAAGAACAAGCTCAAAAAGTAGTTGATGAGCTCGTAGAAAAAGGTGAATTAAGTCAACAAGAATCACGTGAGTTTGTTTCTGATCTAGTTGAACGTGGTCAAGCAACAAAAAAGGAATTAGACGATAGAATAAATCAAAAAATGGATCAAGTAAAAGCTGATATGAATGTGGCTACAAAAGAAGAAGTAGAGGAATTAAAGAAGCGTATTAAACAATTAGAGCTTCAATTAAACCAATTGCAGTAAGTTTTTTTATGTTATTTCACACATTAAAACTGTTTCGATTGAGGGGGGATATCTATTATAAAGAACAGGATTCGCCATATACAGCGTTATCGTGATATCGTATTTGCTCTTTCACGTTATGGGTTTGGGTATATTGCTATGGAACTTGGTCTTCATGATCTGCTTTCTATACCTAAAAGAATATTCACAAAAGACCAATCCAAATATCAGGCTCATTCCATTGGAGAGAGGGTTCGTTTAATTTTAGAGGATCTGGGTCCTACTTTTATTAAGTTAGGACAATTTGCCAGTACGAGATCTGATTTGTTCCCAGATGATATCATTAAGGAACTGGAGAGGCTTCAAGATGATGTTCCCCCTTTTTCAAAGTATGAAGCTAAAAAAATTATAGAACATGAATTAGGAAGTCCTGTTGAAGAACTTTTCCATACATTTAACGAAAATCCCCTTGCTGCAGCATCTATAGGTCAAGTTCATCAAGGAATGTTATTTACAGGTGAAAATGTTGCAATTAAAATTCAGCGTCCTGAGATAGAGGAAAAGGTACATACTGATTTAGAAATTCTAAATAATTTAGCAAGTCTAGCTGAACAACGAGTAGAATGGGCATCAAGGTATCAAATAAAAGATATTATAGAAGAATTTTCTAAATCCTTAAAAGCTGAGTTAGATTATACAGTTGAAGGGTATAATGCTGAAAGGATTGCCAAACAGTTTATCGATGACCCCAACATCTTTATTCCAAAGGTTTATTGGGACTTTTCAACGAAACGAGTATTAACGATGGAGTTTATAGATGGAACGAAACTTAATGAAGAAGCTAAATTAGAGTCTGCTGGCATAAATCAGGATCAGATAGCTAAACGTATTGTAGAATCATTATTTCATCAAATTTTTATAGAAGGATTTTTCCATGGAGATCCACACCCAGGTAATATAATGGTTCTTCCGGATGAAAAGGTAGTCTATTTAGATTTTGGTTCAGTAGGTAGGATTACATCTGATATGAAAAAACATTTATCTTCGTTTATCATCGCTCTTATGCGTCAAAGTACAGATGGAATAATTAAATCGATCAACCGTATGGGTGTCATACCGGAGGATACCGATATGAAGAGATTGCGTGCAGATGTCGACCTTCTTAGAGAAAAATATTATGATGTTCCCCTTAGTAGGGTAAGCTTAGATGACTCTGTGAATGATCTATTTACTGTAACTTATAATCATCATATTCATCTTCCTTCAGACTTAACATTATTAGGAAAAACCTTACTGACGATAGAGGGAATAGTAGAGCGATTAGATCCTGAATTAAGCATAGTGAAAATGGCAGAACCATTTGGGCGTCAACTTCTTAAACAACGTTATCATCCAAAAAAGATAGCTGAAAATATATTGAATGATTTAATGGAATATGGAGAAATTGTAACTGAACTGCCTGAAACAATCAATGAGTTAAAATCGGTAATTAACAAAGGAAAGGTTCGTTTAGAAATTAATATTCCTAGTTTGGACCGTTCTTTAAAAAAATTAGATCAAGTAAGTAACCGTTTATCCTTTAGTATTGTTTTACTTTCCTTTAGTATTATTATGACAGGACTTATTATCGGTTCAGCTGTGGTTAGACAATCGACGTTACTTTGGGATATACCTGTAATTGAGATTGGATTTGTTGTAGCTATATTGATGTTTCTTGCTATTTTATATGGTATTTTTAAATCTGGTCGGTTTTGACGAATAAATTAAATAAGCGAAAATATTACCCATGGATGGCTCTGTCCATGGGTTTTTAATCGTAATTTAACTTTCACTAGAACCCATATTTAATGAAGTTAAAAAGGAATTGGAGTTTAACGCGACTGCATAAGGGAATACTAAATTTGCCGCTTATGTGAACATTATGTGATGTTAAAGAGTTATAGTAGAAAAATGGCTACTATATAGAGTAAAATGAGAGTATATACTGATTTCATTAAATGTATATGATACAAAAAACATTTTGAAGCGTAACAATCCAAAAGAGGTGGAAATATGGGACAATTTTCTATTAGTGAAGAAGCAGCGAAATGGTTTAAGGAAGAAATGGGCTTAGATTCTGGTGATTATGTTCAGTTCTTCGTCAAAATATATGGTGGTATACCAACAGCACATCCCAATTATTTTTTAGGTGTTTCAGTTGGTGAGTCTAGTGATATAGCTGTTAAAGAAGAAGTGAATGGAATTACGTTTTTCTTTAATGAACGTGATTCATGGTTTTTGGATGAGTTTAATATGAACGTAGTTAAAGATGAAAATAAAGAGGAAGTAGATTATATTTTTGAGTAGCCTTCTAAAAGAAGCGGCGCATTCATTGTAATTTGAAATGGATGCGCCGCTTCTTTTTGTTTTGAAGAAAAAATAAGAAATGGTATTCCAATTGTGTTTTATTTTATCTTATACTATCATTAAATTTGTTGAGTAAATTGAAGGATAATTATGTGAATTATCTCACACTAATAGTTATTCATAAATGGTAGAATGCAGCAAAGGAGATTATTGAAGATGAAGATAGGAATTGACAAAATTGGTTTTTATACGCCTCATTTATATTTAGATATGAATAATCTGGCTAAGAGCAGAGGGGAAGAACCTGAAAAGTTCACAATCGGTATCGGGCAAGAAAAAATGGCTTTAGCCCCAATCACCCAAGATCCAGTTACGATGGCAGCAAACGCAGCTTTAGAAATTTTAACAGAAGAAGATAAGAACAAAATTGATTTAGTCATGTTCGGGACAGAATCAGGAATTGATCATTCAAAATCAGCGGGAATATATGTACATCAATTGTTAGATTTGAATCCTGAGGCACGTACAATTGAGTTAAAACAAGCTTGTTATGGAGCAACCGCAGCTATCCAATTAGCTAAGGGACATATTGCGCTGCATCCGGAAAGTAAAGTGTTAGTAATTGCATCCGATATTGCCAGATATGGATTAAATACATCAGGTGAGGTTACACAAGGTGCAGGCGCTTGCGCCATGTTGATAAGTGCTAATCCACGTATTTTGGAATTGGAAGAAAAAAGTGCTTGCTACACAGCTGATATTATGGATTTTTGGCGTCCTGTTTATTCAGAGGAAGCATTTGTAGACGGGAAATTTTCAAATGAACAATACATTGCTTTCTTCTCAAAAGTTTGGGAACAATACAAAGAAAAATCAGGGCTCGAATTAAGTGATTTTGAAGCAATTTGCTATCATATGCCATATACGAAAATGGGCTTAAAAGCACTACGAACAGTACTTGAAGAAGGATCAGAGGATGTTCAGGAGAGACTTCTAGAAAATTATGAAGTAAGTAAAGCCTATAATAAAAACATAGGAAATATTTATACTGGGTCCCTTTATTTAAGCTTACTTTCTTTCCTTGAGCAAAAAGAAGATTTAGAAGCTGGTGCCAGAATTGGACTTTATAGTTATGGGTCAGGAGCTGTTGGTGAATTCTTTACTGGTATCTTGCAACCATATTACCGTGAACATCTACACGTTGATCATCATGAAAAGCTACTAAGTTCTCGTAAAGAACTATCTGTGTCAGAGTATGAAGAAATTTTTGAGGAAACTTTACCAACAGATGGATCTACTCTAGAGCTTGATGTAAATGAAGATCCTGCTGTTATTTGTGTTGCTGGGATTAAAGACCATATGCGTCAGTATGTGAATAAGGAAAAATAAAATTAGTTTAATCATGGAATGGATGTTTATTCTGTAGACATCAATGAAAAGGTTGCTTTTAAGGAAAATCCTTTAAGCAACCTTTTTTTATATAGTTATAAGTATTTATTCATTTTCTATTATTTCTGGTTCATTATAGTCGAAACCTTTTGTGTCAACTTCTACTTTTTTCATGACCTGCTCTTCAACTGGTTTATCATTGTCATCTCGGTCTACTGAAACAATTTCATCCACTGTATCCATGCCTTCGGTAACTTCTCCAAATCCTGCATAGTCTCCATCAAGATGAGGAGAATCTTTTACCATAATAAAGAACTGTGAACCTGCTGAATCAGGATTTTGTGAGCGGGCCATAGAAATAACCCCACGTGTATGTTTTAGGTCGTTTGTAAAGCCATTTGAACTAAATTCTCCCTGAATCGAGTAGCCAGGCCCCCCTGTTCCGACTCCATCTGGATCTCCACCTTGAATCATAAAGTCCGGAATAACCCGGTGGAAAGTTAATCCATCATAAAATCCATCTTCGATAAGTGAAATGAAATTATTCACTGTATTTGGAGCAATATCAGGATACAGTTCAATAACAATTTGTTCATCATTTTCCATCGTGATGGTGACGACCGGATTTTCTTCTTTGCTCAAATTGTCATTATTTTCTTCTGTTTCGGTTTCAGTCTCAATATTTGTATCTTGCTGCTCTGCTTGCTCTTCATTTTGTGTCCCACATCCAATTACTACAATGGTTAGAAATAAAAAGATAAGTATGATTAACATATTTCGGTGCTTCATCATTTTACAAAAACCTCCACATTCAATTATCAGTTATTTTTTAGTATAACACTTTTCAATGGTTGGTACTATTTTCTAATATGCTAAATATAAAGGAACCAACATTAGAAACTATTTGTGTTTCAATCGATTTTTTAAATCAAACCGGCATTATACTGGGAATCAATATACTATTGGCAAGTTGCAAACGATCAGATAAATATGTTGGAGATTGGTATGCTTTATCTGATGTAGGTGATCAATTTATGATTCACATTAAATTAATGTGGATAGTTAATTTTATTTCAACATATTATTATGGCAAGCACTTAAAGTGGAACAAAAAACGATTCTATTAAATACATTAATCAATGTATTTATGCTAAAATAAACGAGTATACTTACGGTTTTTTTAAGCGAACGGATGGCTTTATCTCAAATAGATGGAGGGAAAAAATGTATCTTTTCATTGTTGTATTTATAGGGTACTTATTTGGCTGTATCAATGGAGCACAGATTATTGGTAAGTTGAAACAAATGAGTATGAAAGATAACGGCTCAAAAAATGCGGGTGCTACCAATGCATTTATTTTATTAGGCTGGAAGTCAGGAGTATTTGTGGCTTTTGTTGACGTGTTTAAAGCAATTTTTTCTTTGGGTATCGTGGCATCTCTATTGTTACATGTTGATATGCTTCCTGAAATGCAGATTGTGTTGCTTTATCTGAATGCCTTATTTATTGTACTTGGTCATAATTATCCAATTACAATGCAATTTAATGGTGGAAAAGGAACAGCATCTTTTTTAGGTATCTTATTATTTATAAATTGGAAATTCGCTATCATAGCATTTATAATATTTCTGTTATTTTCCTTTATTACGAATTATTTTATTTTTGGCACATTCACAGCTTATTTATCATTTATTACGTATACTTCCTTCGTTTACGGAAGGGGACCGACGTATATTGCTTTTCTGTTAACGATGTTTTTTATTGTGAAGCACAAAGATAACATAAAACGCATTATGAATAAAGAAGAAGTAAAATTATCAAACTTACTTCGAAGACAAACAAGTTAAATAACAAGTCGGTTCTCTCATAGGGAGAGAACCAACTTAAATTGTAAAGGTAGAAATTAATAGTATGTACCTGTTTCTAATTGGAACCCTTCAACAGACACATCTTCATTCATTTCGATTAAAAGACATCTTTTACCATCGAATGTAATATATTTTACATTTTTCAGTTCTTTCGGGCTTAGGGTTAATTTCATTGTTTCTGTATTAATTTTTACGGTCTTTGGAAGTAAACTACTCGCTTTAAACTCATGCTTTTCATTTTCTATCACCGTGTTGAAGGCATCCTTTACCTTGGACTCATCTACACTCTCAATGCCACTCGATCTTAAGACGTTTTCAACATCTCGATAATCTAAAGTAGGAGATTCCGGTTCATCTTCGTTTTCTTCATTTTCCTGCACGATATTGTCAATTTCTTCATAAATATTAGAAATGACTGTGGAATCAACTTTGTCTCCTGCTACTTTACTTACAATTAATTCGAATCCGTCTTTATCATCTGCAGCAGTATAAATTTCTTTACAATGCAGAACCTCTTCAATAAAGGAGTAATCCGGCTGGTTAGCTTTCCCAGCGCTATAGAGAATATGGTTCACATCTTGAGCATTATCATTAAATGCTGGGAATAAAAATCCTGTCATCGGTTTATTTAAATTAATAATCGGATCAATATCACTGTTTGCTTTGAATTCTTTTTCAATATAATCAAAGACCAAATTTCGTTCCGGTTGATCTGTTTTATTTAGGCTGCAAAGAATAAACTTATTGGAAAAGACCTCATCATTCCCGCCTTCACCAGTTTCTATATCACGTTTTTTAACTGGTTTACGGTATTCCCCAATGATAAACGTAACAACAGTATCAAAATCATAGACTGTATGTGCAAACATTTTCTCGACGATTTCTAACATTTGATCTTTCCAATATTCTGTTGTTTCCGCATGTAAACCTTCTAGAAGAACGTCTCGTGTATTATCTTCAACATCTCGCCTGAATTTTAGTTCGAACAATTTGGAATCGAGCTGACCTGTTAAAACCTTTTTAAAATTAACTAAAAATAACTCTTGTGACTCTTTATCCAATATTTCAAATGGTTGACTTACATGATGATAAATATCACCTGATTCTTTTTGGACATAAACATTGAAGATTTCCTTTATATTCAGATGTTCGTTATCTAATTTAAATTGTTTTTTAAAATTAGCAATGTCTTTTTTATTCATGAATAACTCAACTCCCTTTTTCGATTATACCTGTTTAATGAAAAAATTGTAATCATTCATCGTTAGGAAATTTTCTAGGCATGTGAAATGCGATCACCTGATGTTTTAATATCAAGTAGATAAAGGATTCAATAGGTTTGAATTGTTTTTGAAGTGTCCAGTTGGATTTAGTGGTCATTTTTCGGGGAATGGTAAACTCTATGTTATTATAAGGGCAATGATATAAATCTGTAAAATAAAAAGGAAGAACACGTCGATGACTTGGGAAATACTTAATATTATAGGTACTCTTGCGTTTGCAGTTAGTGGTGCGATTATTGCCATGGAAGAGGATTATGACATTCTTGGTGTTCATGTATTGGGATTTACAACAGCATTCGGTGGGGGAACAATTCGTAATTTATTGATTGGCAGTCCCATTGAAGATATTTG
>Ga0079226_10003637_pt1 | contig 11809 bp, 10 predicted proteins | sample Poulit2014_FD_76345 | JGI IMG/M metagenome (GOLD analysis project Ga0079226, IMG submission 76345) | Agricultural soil microbial communities from Georgia to study Nitrogen management - Poultry litter 2014 | ecosystem: Environmental > Terrestrial > Soil > Agricultural land | place: USA: Georgia... | reverse complement strand
TGCCATCGACACCTTATGACGCGAAGGGACTTTTAAAAGCAAGTATACGAGACAATGACCCTGTGTTATTTTTGGAACATAAACGGGCGTACAGACTGTTAAAAGAAGAAGTACCAGAAGACGAGTACATCCTCCCAATAGGGAAAGCGGATATCAAACGCAATGGAGAGGATATAACAGTTATTACTTATGGATTATGTGTGCAGATGGCTATGGATGCGGCAACAAACCTTCATCAGGAGGGGATTGACGCACACATTTTAGACTTGCGTACTGTTTATCCATTAGATCAAGAAGCAATTATTGAAGCAGCCTCCAAAACAGGAAAAGTCCTTTTAATTACAGAAGATAACAAAGAAGGAAGTATTATCGGAGAAGTTGCAGCAATCATTGCCGAGCATTGTTTATTTGATTTGGATGCTCCGATTAGAAGACTGGCCGGTCCGGATATCCCTTCTATGCCTTATGCAACACCAATGGAAAAGTATTTTATGATGACGGCCGAAGAAGTGGAAGAAGCAATGAGGGAATTGGCTTTATTCTAAATCTTTTTGAATAAAACAAGAAGGGGGAGCGACATTGGCTATTGAAAAGATTACAATGCCAAAATTAGGTGAAAGTGTTACTGAAGGAATGGTTAACACATGGCTTGTACAAGTCGGGGATCACGTCAACAAATACGATCCGATTGCGGAAGTACTGACAGATAAAGTAAATGCGGAGGTACCATCTTCTTTTACTGGTACCATTACTGAAATCATGGCTAAAGAAGGAGATACGATTTTAGTTGGCGATACAATCTGCTCGATCGAAACGTCTGAAGCAGCATCAAATAGCGCTTCTAACAAACCGGAAGAGAAAGTAGAGCAAATCGATTCCACAAATGATGATCCAATTTCTATGAAAAAAAGATACTCACCTGTTGTAGCACGTCTGGCTCAAGAACATGGAATAGATTTAGCAAAAGTAACAGGGTCCGGAAGAGAAGGCAGGATCACAAGGAAAGATATGGAAAAAATAATCCACGACCGTCATGAACAGCCCATTCGTTCTGATCAAGTGAAATCGAAAGATGAGAGTTTCGATCAAACGATACCGCAGCCCGGGAGTCTTGAGAGGAATCATGGCGATACCATCGTCCCTGTTAGCGGAATACGCAAAGCAATTGCAAATAACATGATTACATCGAAAAATGAAATTCCGCATGCCTGGTTGCAGGTCGAAGTGGATGTGACAAATCTTGTAGCATACCGGAATAAAATAAAAGCATCTTTTAAACAAGAAGAAGGGTTTAATTTAACATTCTTTCCTTTCTTTATTAAAGCTATAGCGACTGCATTAAAAAAGTACCCTCAATTAAACAGCACATGGGCCGGCAATCACATCATCCAACATAAAGACATTCATATTTCCATTGCTGTAGCAAATGAAAATGAATTGCTTGTCCCGGTTATAAAAAACGCCGACGAAAAAAGCATCAAAGGAATTGCCAAAGACATTCATGACCTTGCTCATAAAGCGAGAACCGATGCACTCACAATAAAAGATATGGAAGGGGGGACTTTTACAATAAATAATACAGGCACGTTTGGTTCGGTTAGCTCGATGGGAATTATTAATTATCCTCAAGCGGCGATCATGCAAGTGGAAACGATTGTAAAACGACCGGTTATCATTGACAATATGTTTGCAGCTAGAGATATGATTAACCTATCATTATCGCTGGATCATCGTGTCTTGGACGGCCTGGTCTGTGGACGTTTTCTCGCATATGTTAAAGAGATTTTAGAGAATATGAATGAAGATACTGAACGTATTTATTGAAAGTTTTCTTGGTGAAAGGTGAAAAAATTGAAAACTCTTGTTAAACTTGGTATTCTAAATACAAAATAGAATACATTATAAAATGAAGGAGTGACGAATAGATGGAATTTAATTTGTTTATGAATGATATTGTGAATGCAGCACGTCAGGATATCACAGAACATGGCTATGAGGAGCTGACAACACCTGAGAATGTAGATCAGGCATTAGATCGTGACGGAACAACACTTGTTATGATTAACTCTACATGCGGTTGTGCAGGCGGGGTTGCAAGACCAGCTGCAGGAAATGCAATTCACTATGATAAACGTCCAGATCACCTAGTTACTGTGTTTGCAGGTCAAGATCGTGAGGCTACAGAGAGAGTACGTGAATATTTTGATGATTATCCTCCGTCATCCCCATCCTTTGCGTTAATGAAAGATGGAAAAATTCAAACAATGATTGAACGCCACGATATTGAAGGCTTTAGCCCGGTGGAAGTGACAACAAAATTACAACAAGCTTTTGATGAATACTGTGAAGAAGTATAGAATCAATAGCTAAGCAAATAACAAAGGCTGCTTCTTATTCTATAGAGCAGTCTTTTTTATTGCAGACTTCAGCCGCTTATTTATAAATTTATCTTAAAAATGATACAATGGTTTTATATATTTAGAATAGGATAAGGGAGCAGGATATGTGAAAATTGGTTATCGTACGATAAAAACAGCAGTTGGTGTACCAATTTCAATCGTAATTGCTCAACTATTAGGTCTAGCCAATGCTCCATCTGCAGGCATTTTAACAATTTTATGTGTACAGCCATCTAGGAAGCGTTCTTATTTAAGTGCGTGGCAACGTTTTTTAGCCTACCTGATTGCAACAGTATATTCTGTTTTATTATTTGAACTACTTGGCTATACGCCTTGGGCAATGAGTATACTATTTCTTTTATTTATACCTACCTGTGTATACTTTGATGTTTCACCGGGTATTCCGACCAGTTCAGTCATTATTTTAAATACGTACACGGCAGCAAACATAAATGTTGAATTTTTAACCGAGCAGTTTTTACTTATTTCAATCGGTATCGGAGTTGCCTTTCTGCTGAATTTGTATATGCCAAGTTTAGATCGGCCACTTCAGGAAAAACAGAAAAAGTTAGAACATAATTTCAGTATTATTTTATTTGAAGTTGCACTGTATCTTAGGGGAGAAAACAAAACGTGGGATGGTAAGGAGATTATGGAGGTCGATGAATTATTATCTGAATCTCTTGGCCTTGGGGAAAGGGATAAAGAAAACCATTTTTTACGCGATAAGCATCCTTATCATGATTATTTCCAGATGCGTTCCGGACAATTCCATATTTTACAGCAGATGCTCCCACTAATAGCAAAGCTTCCTCATCAGGATCCTTTTAGTGAAAAAATTGCCAGTCTGTTTGAACGATTGTCAGAAAGTGTCCATCCTGGAAACACGGCGATTTTATTTTTAGATGAACTGAAAGAACTACGAAAAGAGTTCAATCAACTCGATTTGCCGGAAACAAGAGATGAGTTTGAAACAAGAGCCAATTTATTCCAAATCATGCATGAGTTGGAAGAGTACTTGCGTATTAAACATAAATTTAAAAAGAGTGACGTCAAGAAAAAAGGAAAGAAGTTTTACAAAATATAAAAAAACTCCCGACTTAGCCGAAGGGAGTTTAAAAATATATGAAAAAAGAAAGCCCCATTGTGATGGTAGACAATACCATGGCAAAGATCATAATGTAAATAACAAATTTGACACGGCGTTCTCTTTTTGACTTCTTTTTGGGATATACTTTATTTTTCTGTTTAGATGCCAAACCGAATTCCCCCTTTATGTTTTACACTTCATTCTTATAGTCCTATTTTAGCGTTAATACAGTAAATGGACAAGTGATATAATACGTGTAGTGAAAAATATTCAAGACTTGCTCACTTTTGAAAGGAGTATGGAATTTCGCAATGATTGCTATCAATGAGGAACGTCTCATAAATGAATTTTTAGAACTTGTGCAAATTGATTCAGAAACAAAAAACGAAGAACAGATGGCATCGGTTCTAAAGCAAAAATTTACAGATCTCGGGGCCGACGTATTTGAAGACGATGCAAAAGTAAAGACAGGTCATGGTGCAGGGAATTTAATCTGTACTTTAAAAGGAAACCAACCCGAAACAGATGCCATCTATTTTACATCCCATATGGATACCGTAGTTCCTGGAAAAGGAATTAAACCGAGTGTAACAGACGGTATCATTGTATCGGATGGAACAACGATTCTCGGAGCTGACGACAAAGCCGGACTCGCAGCGATGATTGAAGCACTCCGTATTATAAATGAACAGAATATGAACCATGGAAACATCCAATTCATAATCACAGTGGGGGAAGAATCTGGTCTTGTTGGCGCAAAAGCTCTTAACCCATCTTCTATTAAGGCGTCTTACGGGTATGCACTCGACAGCAATGGTGCTGTCGGGGATATTATTGTAGCAGCACCAACTCAAGCTAAATTAAAAACGATTATAAAAGGGAAAACGGCCCATGCAGGAGTTGCTCCTGAACAAGGTATCTCCGCCATTACAATAGCATCAAAAGCTATTTCAAAAATGAAACTTGGACGAATCGATAAAGATACGACTGCAAATATTGGTCGGTTTGAAGGGGGAAAACAAACAAATATTGTTGCTGACCATGTAGAGATTTTAGCAGAAGTACGTTCTCTTCAACCGGAAAAAATGAAAAAACAAGCCCAGTCAATGAAAGATTCTTTTGAACAAACAGCGCAAGAAGCCGGGGGAGATGCTGAGGTTCAAGTTCAAGTGATGTATCCTGGATTCAAACAACAAGCAGGAGATCAAGTTGTTGAAATCGCCAGAAAAGCAGCCGAAAAAATAGGTCGACATCCGCAGCTGTTGCAAAGTGGTGGGGGAAGCGATGCGAACATCATCGCAGACTTTGGTATTCCGACGGTCAACATAGCGATCGGTTATGAAGATATTCATACAACAAATGAATCCATGCCAATCATAGAACTGGTGAAAACAGCCGAACTTGTAATAGCTATTATTCAAGAAGTATCGAATCAATGACTGATTGAGGTTTTATCAAGTGATCATTTGAAGGACGATCACTGGTCAACAAGAGGTGTATGAACCATGTCTGTCCATCCAGAAAAGAAAGCTCGCATTATTTACCATATCGATATGAATTGCTTTTATGCCTCCGTAGAAATGGCATACGATAAAGGCTTAAAAGGGAAACCCGTTGCCATTGCGGGTAATCCGGAAGAAAGAAGAGGTATTATTGTAACAAGTAGTTATGAGGCACGTGATAAAGGTGTTAAAACAACAATGCCGATTTGGAAAGCGAAACAATTATGCCCGGAACTTATTGTTTTACCACCTCGTTTTGATCGTTACAGACTGGCATCCAAAAAAATCTTTCAACTCCTTGCAGAAGTAACGCCGCTCGTTGAGCCTGTCTCTATTGATGAAGGCTACATGGATGTGACGGAAACCAACCATCCGGTGAATCCTGTGAAAACGGCCGAATCTTTACAACGAAAGATTTTAAAAGAACTGGATATCCCATGCAGTATTGGAATTGCACCAAATAAGTTTCTGGCTAAAATGGCTTCCGATATGAAAAAACCTTTAGGAATAACCATTTTACGTAAACGGGAACTAGCGAAAACGTTATGGCCACTTTCAATTGAGGAAATGTATGGTGTTGGAGAAAAGACAGCTGAAAAGCTACGGCAAATAGACATAAAAACAATCGGTGATCTTGCCAAATCCGATGCTTACTTTCTGAAGCAGACCATTGGAATCAATGGCGAGAGAATGCAACATCAAGCCAATGGAATAGATTACCGTCAAGTCGATCCGGATGCCGTTTATGATGTTAAGAGTATAGGGAGTTCTGAAACGCTGCCACATGACACAACAGATGAAAAAGAAATTTATCTTTTAATGGATAAACTGGCGGAAAAAGTAGAAAAAAGATTGAATAGAAAAGAGATGTTAGGTCAAAGTCTTCAGTTGATGATTCGTTATCATGACCGAAAAACAATTACCCGGAGTAAAAAGTTGGATCATTATGTAGAAACAAAAGAAGAGATTGTCAGTTATGCAATGGAATTATGGAACCGTCATTGGAATATGGATCCCGTCCGTTTAATCGGTGTCACTGTGCAGGATATTGTTGAAAAATCAGAAGCGGGGGAACAGCTGGACTTATTTACCTACAAAGAAGCCGTCAGGAAAGAAAAATTGGAACAAACGATTCAACATTTGACCGAAAAGTACGGTGAAAATCCTTTCCTTGAATCGGAAAAAGAAAAATCAAAAGAAACAATTCAACCCACAACAAGTTTTCAAAAAGATTTTTTAGACGATTATACAAGATAATCCTTTCAACTCCATGTGGAGGAAAGGATTATCTTTTTTATAAAGTGGGGTCTCATTCAGAAAGTTTCTTCACTCTCCACGAGAAATGGGGAGAACCTTCCGGCTGTTGGATCCCACTTTAAATTTATTCATTTCCATTCTTCTTATAGTGATCGTCTTATGATGGATTGCACATGGTTGGGTCACAACCGAAATCGGCCGGACGGTTATACGGTGAGAACCAATTTATCTCCACGGCGTTACGAATAAGTGCGACTGAGGTTCAGTTGGAGTTAAAACTCCATCTGAACCAAGTCTTACTTTATAATAACGTACGTCTCCAATTGATCCTAAAACTCTTGTATTTAATTCAAAAATTTGTCAAATATGTTATGAGTTAGTTTGTTTCCAGGATAACGAAATGGAAGATCAAACTTTGTTGTTTGTTTTAAAAGTCCTTTCTGGTGAGAGAATGTATTAAACCCGTATCGCCCATGATAGGCTCCCATTCCACTTTGACCTACGCCACCAAATGGCAAATGAGGATTCGCTAAATGATACATAGTATCGTTAATCGAACCGCCTCCAAATGATACGTATTCCATAACTTGTTGCTGAATTTTCTCGTCTGAGCCAAAGTAATAAAGAGCAAGTGGTTTGGGTTCATGTTTTATTTTATATAACGCATCTTCTATATTAACAAAAGGTAAAACCGGTAAAACAGGACCAAAAATTTCTTCTTGCATCACTTCGTCTTCCCATGTAACCTTATCAAGCAAAGTAGGCTCAATCACGAGAGACTCAACATCCGCATTTCCTCCATGAATTACTTTTGAATCTTCTACAAAATTCATAATTCGATTGAAATGTCTTTCATTGATAATTCGTGTGTAGTTTTCATTTTTTAAAGGTTCTTTTCCAAAAAAGCCCTTCATATGCTTAATCATAAATTTTAGTAATCTGAATTTTACTGTTTCATGAACATAAACATAGTCTGGCGCAACGCAACTTTGACCAGCATTTGTAAATTTTCCCCAAACAATCCGTTTTGCAGCAAGATTGATATTCGCATCTTCATCTACAATGACAGGGCTTTTTCCGCCTAATTCCAGGGTTACGGGTGTTAAATGGTTGCTAGCCTCTCGCATGATTGTTTTTCCTGTTTCTGTGCTTCCTGTAAAAAATATGTAGTCCAACTTTTCTCTAAGTAAATATTCACTAGCTTGTTGATTCCCTTCAACAACTGTAAAGTAAGGCGGATCAAAGTAACTCTGAACCATTTGCGCTAGAAGTGAAGAAGTTGCTTGTGCATGTTCAGATGGCTTTAAAATGACACAGTTCCCCGCAGCAATTGCCCCAATTACCGGTACAAGTGCTAATTGTAACGGATAATTCCATGGAGAGATGATAAGTGCTACACCATAGGGCTCTTTTAAAATAAAACTTTTTGAACCTTTATGTGTCATAGGGGAAGGTACTTTTTCTGGTGCCATCCAATATTTAAGGTTACGAATTGCTAAATCAATTTCAGAATAAATCACTCCCAGCTCTGTTGTCATGACCTCATGATCTGATTTATTTAAATCTTTATGAAGAGCTCGATATATTTTTGGTTCATTATCTTTAAGCATATTTTTAAGCCTTTGTAATTGCTTTTTACGAAAATCATACTCCATTGTATTTCCATTTAAGAAAAACGCCCGTTGGTCAGCAACTAAAGACGCTGCATTCTCCATGTTGACTCTCTCCTCTAATCCTGTTTTTCAATCGTTTTCTGATAGAAATCATCAGCCAAATAAGTTTCAGGAAAAATCTCACGAGCTTCCGTAAGTAAAGTATTTGTCGCTTTCTCCTGATAGCGAGAAGATATATGCGTGAGGATCAATGTGTTCACATTTCCTCTTTTTGCCAGTTTCGCTGCCTGTACTGTCGTCGAATGAAAATATTCATAGGCGAGATGCTCGCTTTCACGATCAAATGTCGCTTCATGAACAAGTATATCCGCATTTCTTGCAAAATTTGCATGTGATTCCTGATATCGTGTATCACCAAAAATACATAAGGTTCGTCCCTTTTTTGAAGGGCCGATAAAGTTTTTGGAGTGTATGACTCGTCCATCTGCAGTAGTAACTGTATTATTTTCTTTTATTTGTTTATATATCGGGCCAGGCAAGATCCCGATTTTTTTTAGTTTATCAACAAGCAGTTTACCTGGTTTGTCTTTTTCCTCCACTCTAAACCCATAACTATCAATCCCGTGGTCTAGCTTAACAGCATGGACAATAAACTGATCATCTTCTAAAACTTTTCCCTCACCGATTTCTTCTATATATAGGGGGTAAGCTAAGTGTGACTTACTTACTTTTAAACTTGTTTCAACAAATAATTGAGTGCCCGGGGGGCCGTATAAATAAAGAGGATCCTCTCCTCCTTGAAATGAACGGCTGCTTAAAAAACCGGGAAGCCCGAATATATGATCACCGTGTAGGTGAGTTATAAAAATTTTATTAATCTTTCTCGGTTTTATTGATGTGTATAATATTTGATGTTGTGTCGCTTCCCCACAATCGAATAGCCAAACACTGTTATTTTCCTGAAGCAAGCTAAGAGCAATTGCCGTTACGTTCCGTTCTTTAGAAGGGACCCCTGCACCAGTCCCAAGAAAAGTTAATTCCATACTCTAATCCTCCAGAGACTCATTCCCGTGTATTGTCATTTTCTTTTAACCTATTATATAGTATATCAAAGTTTCAGAAGGATTGCCGTGAAGGACAAAACCTACTATAACGTATTTTTGTATTTAAAGAATTGCGTATACTTTTTTGCAACATCCGGAACATCCGTTATGACTCCTGTTAATGGATAACAGTGGCTAAAGCGGAAAAGTGATATTGGCTTATTAACCGTATAGACACGAACAGGCATCTTTGCATTCTGTGCTTGCTTCACCAACGTTCGCTTTACTAAACGCTTATGAATATGGATTGCGTTAGCTCCAAGTTGCCTTGCAAAAGAAATCAAATTTGTCTTATTTTTTGAAGTAAGAAAAGCAATCTCCGTATGGTGATCTATTGCTCTTAACCGTTTTATACTTTCCGGATTAAACGTGGAAAAGCATGTGCGTTCAATCATGTTATATTGAGAAATGAGCTCATAGGTAATTGATTCCAGTTGATCGTATTCATATTTATTATTTTTCAATTCAATATTTAAAAAGAGTGGTTTTGGATAAATCCAATCCAGCAACTCATGCAATGCTAAAATTTCTGTGCCGATAAACTTATCAGAGAACCATGACCCGGCATCAAGCCCTTTGATTTCCCGAAAGGTATAGTCCCTTACATAGCCTTGTCCATTTGTCGTTCTCTGCGTATGTTCATCGTGAATAATAACAGGTATACGATCTTTTGTAAGATGGACATCAATTTCGATTCCGTCAGCTTTTAATTCATAAGCGAGTTGAAATGCCGGTAGCGTATTTTCTGGTGCATATTTACTAGCTCCACGGTGTGCAATCACCTGAATCGTCATACAACATCAACTCTCTTCTGTACAGTATACGTTTCTAAAATTACTTTATGAAAGATTCTATTCAACCAATATGCATAGCGCAATAGTTAGGAGGAGCAGGTCCATTTACATAATAAATGAAGCTCAGCGAAATAAAATGTCCCTGCTATTTCTTTACTGTTAGCGGTGCATTTGATAGGTGATTGGTTTAGTCACCGATTGAATTTCCTGATACAATTTATCAGACATCTCCTGACCGGAATAATAGTTTATATTTTCTTTTACTTGGTCAATCGAACTTGCTCCAAACACAGCAGATGTAACAGCAGGGTGTTTAAAGATGTATTTAAAAGCGAGTTCGTTTAATGAATGAGTTGCTTTTAATTTTTCTAGCTTTTGTGCTGTTTCGATCAGCTCATTATAGGAATAGTCCAAATAACCGTCTTTCCCTTTATGCTCAATCTGCTGTTTTGCTTGTTCCGTCATCATTCCTTTAGCTAATGGCCCTCTCGCAAGAACACTAATGTGATGTTGTTGAAGCAAGTCGAGAATTTCCTCTTCTGGCCTGCGGTCCAGCAGGTTGTACTGAAGCATAACACCGTCAATCGATGAGTGATTCACGTATTCCCGGATCACATTCGGGCGAATGGATGAGATCCCATAGGCACGAATGAGTCCTTCTTTTTTTAACTGTTCAAATGCCTCTATTGTTTCATCTATTCGATCTTCAATTGTTCCGCCGTGCAGCATATAGAAATCAATATGATCTGTCTGCAGACGCTGAAGGCTGTTTTTAACCGCCTTTAGTATATATTCCTTGGAAGGGTCCCAAAACCAGCTTTTTTTCTTTTTATCGAAATGATTTCCCACTTTTGTTGTTAAAACAATATCGTTCCGTTTATTTTTAATTGCTCCACCAATAATTTCTTCATTTTCTCCAAAATCATACAAATCAGCTGTATCTAAATGGTTAATTCCTTGATCAAGGGCATATTCTATAATAGCCTGCGCGTTTTTTTTATCTGTTCCGATCGACATACCTCCAAGTGTTAGCTCAGATATATAAAGATCAGAATTGCCAAGTTGTTTTTTATACATTCATAATCCTCCGTTTCTTCGTTATACTATATTCATTGTAAGAACTAGGGAATAAGAAGACAACTGTTTACATTTAAAAGTTATGATAAAATAGACAAAGTAAATGACAGAGGTGGTATCGTAATGAAAAAATTTCAGGAAACGACTATACATACTGAGAAAATATATGATGGTAAAATTGTCCAGTTGCAAGTAGATGATGTGACATTGCCTAATGGAAAAAAATCAAAACGCGAACTTATTAAACATTCAGGAGCAGTGGCAGTTATCCCGATAACGCAAGATAATAAAATTCTTTTTGTTGAGCAGTATCGTAAGCCACTTGAAAAGCCTCTTATTGAAATCCCGGCTGGAAAACTGGAAAAGGATGAGGATCCGGAACTGGCTGGGATTCGGGAACTTGAAGAAGAGACAGGGTACACTGCTAAAAACCTGCAGTTAATCACCTCTTTTTACTCGTCTCCAGGTTTTGCCGATGAAATTGTTTATATTTATATTACAAATGAACTGGAAAAACTTGAAAATCCACCCAAAGGGGATGAGGACGAGTTTGTAGAAGTTCATGAATTAACTCTTGATGAGGCGAAACAATATGTTGAAGAATTACGAATTCATGACGCGAAAACAAATTATGCGGTTCTTTATTTACACGCTTTAGGGAGTATGTAACATGTTCAAACAATATTATGCCGATATGCATATTCATATCGGTAGAGATATCTATCATAAGCCCGTAAAAATTACCGGAGCAAAAAGCTTAACACTTACAAATATTTTAATTGAAGCAAGCCGGCGAAAAGGAATTGACTTAATTGGTGTCATTGATTGCCACGCTCCTTCTGTACAGGAAGAGCTCTCTCAACTTATTGAAGCAGGACAGGCAAATGAACGAAAAGATGGTGGCATTCAATTTGAAAAAGTAACTTTGCTTCCTGGTTCGGAAATAGAAGTGTATGATAAAGAGGCAAAAGGCC
>Ga0079226_10003636_pt1 | contig 11809 bp, 10 predicted proteins | sample Poulit2014_FD_76345 | JGI IMG/M metagenome (GOLD analysis project Ga0079226, IMG submission 76345) | Agricultural soil microbial communities from Georgia to study Nitrogen management - Poultry litter 2014 | ecosystem: Environmental > Terrestrial > Soil > Agricultural land | place: USA: Georgia... | reverse complement strand
GACGACGAAGACGAATAATTAAAAAATGAAGCGGAACGATTTCAAGTCGTTCCGCTTCATTTGGCCTATAGGAAGACCAAGCAGTATTTGTATTTTGTAGAAACAATCATAAATATTTTATGAATCATAATAAAAAAGATTTGCTAAAGGAACAGAAATAACGAGAAGAAGTATCATCAATAGTTTATATAATACTTTTTGTTTTTTTATTGAATCTAAATCATATATTCAACTTTAGTCACTAGGAATAAAACTTTTCCTGATGACTAAAGTTGAACCAAGTAACACCGTTTTGTTAATCTTTCTTTGATAAATAAGTTGGTCTGAAAGAAGATCGATTGCTGTTTTTGCCATTTCTTGTGTATCTATATGATAAGTAGTTAGTGGTGGAGAAACAAATTTTGAAATTTCATAATCATTGATACTTATTATTTTCATATCTTGTGGTAGAATTATTTTTTTCTCATGGAACCCTTGTAGAGCCCCTACTGCTAAAGTATCAGAGGCAATTACACAAGCTTCTGGTAAATTTTCTTCTAAAGTATCCGACATTTTGCAAGCTAGATTATACCCCTGTTCAACGGTAAATTTTCCTTCTGAAAAAATATAGTTTTCTTTTAATAGATTTAGTTTTTTCATGTAAGATCTAAAGGTTACCTCTCGACTGTCTAACTCATAGAGATTAGTTTGAGGATATGGAATTTACCACCAAGGAAGCCTATTTTTTTAATGCCATTATTTATTAAGATATCTATACTATTTTTTATACAAAAGTCAGTGTCTGGTTTAACTGTGTCAAATAAATATGGTAATGGATTGATTTCAAGCACTACACCCTTCATGTTTTGATCATATAAAAGTTGTAAATCTTTTTTTGTGATTTCGCCAATGGCTATAAAACCAGAAAAAAATTTTGATAGATTTTTAATATTATCATGTTCAGTAATAACTGTCATTTCCATATTTAATTTTTTTCCATATTCTAATAAAGCATCCCGTATTTGTGTAAAATAAATGTCCTCCATAGCTTGTCCTTTAGGCAACCAAAATAAGATTCCTATTTTATACAAGGGCGCATGTATTTTTGCGCGATCATAACCTAAAGATAAAGCTGTGTTTATTATATTTTCTTTTGTTTGTTGAGTAATTGAAAGTGATGGATCATCTTTAAATAATCTAGATATGGTAGATTGAGAATAACCAGATACTTTAGAAATTTCTTTAATAGTAACCATGTAGAGCTCCTTTGTTTTTTAGATAGATTCTTTTGTAATAATAGTAAACTACAAAACATAAATAGTAAACAAAGTTATTAAAATTGAAACATTATTAAGATTTTTAATTTACTAAATAAAAAAATAAATTTACTTTTTAAAGAAAAAGTATTTACAAATATGGTAAAGTGCTTTATTATAGTAACTATAGAAATCGATTTCAAAATAAATATGGAGGTTTTACAATGAAAAAAAGGAATTTTTTAGTTGCTGGTGCAATATTATTAGTACTTGCCGGATGTGGACCAACGGACTCAAATACTGATTCGTCTAAAGAATCAAAAAAAGGAAATGAAGGGTATGATTTATTAGTTTGGGAGGATCAGCAGAAATCTAAAGGTACAGAAGAAGCAATAGAAAAATTTGAAAAAGATAATAATGTAAAAATCAAGGTAGTAGAAAAAGCGTATGCCCAAAATATTGAGGATTTACGCCTAGATGGACCTGCTGGCACAGGAGCTGATGTAATTGCGATACCTGGTGATCAGATAGGTACTGCTGTTACAGAAGGGCTACTTAAAGAAATAGATGTCGATGAGGATACACAAAATAGTTTTACAGATTCTGCTATGCAATCACAAATAATTGATGAGAAGGTTTATGGCCTTCCTTATGCTGTAGAGACACAACTCTTATTTTATAATAAAGATATTATATCTGAGGAAGAAGTTCCGAATACTTTAGGTGAATGGTATGACTATTCATTAGATAGAACTCGTTCAGGAAAAGATCAATATGGGTTAATTGCAACTTTTGATCAATTATATTATGCCTATGGAATTATTAATGGTTACGGGGGATATATATTTAATACTGATGAAAAAGGAGATTTTGATGAATCTGACATTGGTTTAGCGAACGAAGGAGCTATAGAGGGCGCAGATATTATTAAGAAATTTTATGATGAAAAAGTTTTTCCTTCCGGAATAATTGGTGAACAAGGTACCAATACGTTGGATTCTTTATTCACAGAAGGAAAAGCAGCAGCAGTTATTTCAGGCCCGTGGGCAATAGATCCGTATAAAGAAGCTGGAATAAGCTATGGAGTCAAGGAACTACCTATGCTTGATAATGGAGAGCATATGAGCTCTTTTATAGGAGTCAAAAGCTATAATGTAAGTAGCTATTCTAAAAATCCTGAACTAGCAGAAAAACTCATCAAGTTTTTAAGTAATGAGGAAAATCAGAAAACACGATATGAGATTACTCAAGAAATCCCAGCAGTAGAAGCTTTATCTAGTGATCCTGTTTTAAATGAAAGTGAAAGTGCAATTGCAATTGCTGAACAATCAAAGCATGCTGAATTAACACCAAATATTACAGAAATGAATCAAGTATGGGAATCTTACGAGGCTGCATTACAAACAATAGCATCTGGTAAAGCAGAGCCTAAAGATGCTCTACCAGAAGGAGTTTCTAATATTGAATCAGCAATTGCTGCGAATAAGTAATAGTAAAAATATTTAGGAGATGATTTATAAATCATCTCCTAAATAAATAGGAGGGTAAGACATGAAGAAAACAGAGAATAAAGATAATCCGATAGCAAAAAAAGCCGCTATTATGTCGATTTTTCCTGGAATTGGCCAATTATATAATAAGCAATACTTGAAAGGATTACTTTTTTTATTCTTATTTTTAATTTATATTTTTACATTTAAAGATTTATTTAACATGGGATTATGGGGAATTGTTACTTTAGGCACAGAACTTCCTAGAGATAATTCCATTTTTCTTCTGGCAGAAGGGTTAATCGCAATTATTGTATTGTGCATAGGTTTGTTTTTTTATTATTTAAATATTCGAGATGCATACAAAGTAGGAGAAGTTAGAGAAAGAAAACAAAAGCCGAATTCTTTAAAAGAAAGTTATCATGCTGTTATAGAAGCAGGATATCCCTATCTATTGAGTGCTCCCGGTTTGCTATTATTAATATTTTCAGTAGTATTTCCTTTGATGTTTAGTATTGCTTTGGCATTTACTAACTATGATTTGTACCATTCGGCACCAGCAAATTTAGCCGATTGGGTGGGCCTAGGTACATTTAAAAAAATATTTACTGTAGATATATGGAGAAAAACTTTTTTTGATGTATTAGGATGGACCGTTATTTGGACTTTGGTAGCTTCGACACTTCAAGTTGCTTTAGGTGTGTTTTTGGCCATCTTAGTTCATCAAAAAGAGGTGAGATTCAAAAAATTATTTCGAACAATTTTGGTATTACCTTGGGCAGTTCCAGGTTTCGTAACTATTCTAGTATTTTCAGGGCTATTTAATGATTCGTTTGGTGCTGTAAATAATGTGATATTAGACTTTTTAAATATTTCTCCTATTCCATGGTTAAATGATCCTACATGGAGTAAAATAGCACTTTTAATTATGCAAGGATGGCTAGGATTTCCATACATCTTTATAGTTACTACGGGAACCTTGCAATCAATACCAGAGGATTTATACGAAGCAGCTACAATTGATGGAGCTAGTGCTCTTCAAAAGTTAAAGAATATTACTTTACCATTAATTCTTTATTCAATGGCGCCAATTATTATTACGCAATATACCTTTAATTTTAACAATTTTAATATTATTTATTTGTTTAATTCCGGAGGACCAGCAGTACCTGGATCCACAGCCGGCGGAACTGATATCCTAGTTTCTTGGATATACAAATTAACTATGCAAAATAGCCAATACGCTTTAGCTGCGGCTTTGACTATTCTTTTATCTATTTTTGTTGTGGGTATTGCTCTATGGCAGTTTAAACGGACAAATTCATTTAAGGAGGAATCTTAGTATGAAATCAGCAAACTCAAGTATAAAAAAACAACGATTTATACGTATGTTTTTTACTTATCTGGTTTTGCTTTTTATGGTTGTTATAGTTATTTATCCTCTACTTTGGACTGTGGGTGCAAGCTTTAATCCTGGTAATAGTTTAGTAAGTACAAGTATCATACCTAAAAATCCAACTTTAAATCACTATAGAAGACTATTTTCTGGAGAAAGTTCTTTATTATATGGTCAATGGTATCTAAATTCTTTAAAAATTAGCTTTTTTACTATGATTTTATCCTTACTATGTGTATCATTCACGGCTTATGCCTTTTCTCGATTTAGATTCAAAGGGAGAAAAAATGGACTACTTATGTTCATGTTATTACAGATGATTCCTCAATTTTCAGCTTTAATTGCTATTTTTGTGTTAGCACAAATGCTGGGGATGATTAATAGTCATTGGATGCTTATTCTAGTTTACGTGGGTGGTCAAATACCAATGAACACTTATCTATTAAAAGGCTATTTTGATTCAATACCAATGGAATTAGATGAAAGTGCTAAATTAGATGGGGCAAGTAACACTACGATATTCAGGAAAATTATATTACCTCTTTCTAGGCCAATGCTAGCTGTTGTAGCAATGAATGGATTTACTGGTCCTCTAGGTGACTTTGCTTTATCATCAGTTCTATTAAGGAATCCAGAATACTATACACTGCCAATAGGGCTTTATAAATTAGTTACTGATAAAATGGGAGCTAGTTATACTACCTTTGCTGCAGGGGCCATTTTAATTAGTATTCCTGTTGCCTTAGTTTTCTTATTACTACAAAAACAATTTGTCTCTGGATTAACTGCTGGAGGTACGAAAGGATAGAAATAAATTATGGTTCAAGAAAAAATTTTACATGGAGCAGATTATAATCCAGATCAATGGCTAGACAGACCAGATATTTTAAAAAAAGATATTGAGTTAATGAAAGAGGCTTGTATAAATACAGCAACTATTGGAATGTTTAGCTGGGATAAGATAGAGCCTGAAGAAGGAAGATTTGAGTTTGGATGGCTTGATTCAATAATGGATACTCTTTATGAAAATGGTATAAAAGTAATATTAGCCACTCCCAGTGCGGCACGACCTGCTTGGATGTCAAAAAAATATCCAGAGGTTTTGCGTACCAATGAACGTGGAGAAAAAATGAGACATGGTGGTCGTCATAATCACTGCTTTTCTTCTCCGATATATCGAAAGAAAGTAACTATCATCAATAAAAAAATTGCTGAGCGCTATAAAAATCACCCAGCTTTATTGATGTGGCATATCTCTAATGAATACGGCGGGGAATGTCATTGTGAGTATTGTCAAGAAAATTTTCGAAGTTGGCTAAAAAAAGAATATGGGACACTTGAAAATTTGAACGCTTCTTGGTGGACAACTTTTTGGGCACATACTTATACGTCTTGGGATCAGATAGAATCACCTTCTCCTCTTGGCGAACATGAAGTGCATGGAATGAATTTAGATTGGCGTCGTTTTGTAACAGATCAAACAATTGATTTCTATGAACATGAAATTAAAGATATTAGAAAACTTACGCCTAATATTCCAATAACAACGAATTTTATGGCAGATACGATGGACCTCATTCCTTTTCAAGGTCTTGATTATTACAAATTTGCCAAACACGTTGATGTTGTAAGCTGGGATTGCTATCCAGCATGGCATAATGATTGGGAAACAACAGCTGATTTAGCAAGTAAAGTTGGTTTTATTGATGATTTGTACCGTAGTTTGAAGCAACAACCATTTTTATTGATGGAATCTACTCCAAGCATGGTTAACTGGCATCCAGTGAATAAAGCAAAAAGACCAGGTATGCATATGGTGTCTTCTATGCAGCATATTGCTCATGGATCAGATAGTAATTTGTATTTTCAATGGCGGAAGTCTCGCGGTTCTTCAGAAAAGTTCCATGGTGCTGTTGTTGATCATGATAATAATAATCAGAACAGAGTGTTTCAAGATGTGAAAAAAGTTGGTAAGTCATTAGAGAAAATCAATAAAGTGACTGGAAGTAGTAAGAAATCTAGAGTTGGAATTATCTATGATTGGGATAGCAATTGGGCAATCAATGATAGCCAAGGATTTTCTCAAGAAACGAAACAATATCCACAAACATTACAAAATCATTATCGTTTTTTCTGGAATAACGATATCCCAGTTGATATTATTAGTCCTAAAGCAGATTTATCTCAGTATGATTTAATTGTAGCACCAATGCTTTATCTTGTTGACGAAAGTTCATTAGATAAATTCTCTACTTATGTAGCAAATGGTGGAAATTTGGTGATGAGCTATATATCAGGTGTAGTCAACGAACATGATTTAACTTATATGAATGGTTGGCCGCAACAACTCCAAGAAATATTTGGAATAAATTCTGTAGAAACAGATGTTTATTATCCAAAAGATAGAAATAGAATTTTAATTGATGGAAAATCTTTCGAAGTGAAAGATTATGCAGAATTATTTGATGTTAAAAGTGCTCATGTTATAGGTACTTATGATGAAGACTTTTATGCTGGGCAGGCTGCAATAACGGAAAATAACTTTGGCAAAGGAAAAGGATACTTCATTGGAGCTCGAACTAATCAAGAATTTTTAGACTATTTTTATAGCTATATCTGCAAAAAGTTACAAATATGTAATGACTTTGTGATAAAAGGCAATGACAATGTTTCAGTTCAATCGAGAAAATTAAGTAATAAAGAAGTATTCTTTATTATGAATTTTTCTGAATCAAATCAAAAAATACTAGTTAGTTCAGAAACCGTAGATCTTCTAAGTGGAAAGCATGTTAATGTAGAAATAAATATGTTTCCTTATGAAGTTAAAGTTTTAGAGAAAAGAGAGTAGTAGCTCTTTCTAAGGAATTAATAAATTTATGTATTGATAGAAAAAACCTCCAAAATATTGGAGGTTTTTTTCCTAGTCTATTTGATACACTTGATAATAATCATCCGTGTCAACTGTTAAACTGCTATCAGATACTTGTCTTTTTGAATTTAAATTCGTTACTTTTGTTACTTTATCAGTGATAGCTGAAATAGGTAAAGGTTCAGCTATACCGTTTCGAGCAAAAGCAAAAATAGTATTATTTTTTTTAGTTAAATACCACCCTTCAGGAACGGTAATTTCAGCTGGTCGAGTATCATAAATTCCAAATCCAAATTGATTTAACCAATTGCCCAATTGTTCTAATACAGCTACTGATTCTCTCGGCAAACTACCATCTGGTTTGGGTCCAACACCTAAAATGATGTTGCCTCCTAAAGCTACAACTTGAATGACGTTATCAAGAATTTCTTCAAAAGATTTGTATTGATCATTTGGACAGAATCCCCAGTTTTTTGCAATGGGTATATTACTTTCCCAAGCTTTTTTGGGAGGAATTTCTGGTATTTTCCGTTCAGGAGTTACATAGTTTTCATATTTTCCTCCAATGGTACGATCGACAATTAATAGATCATCTTGATAACGTCTGATATCAGAAGCTATTGTGTCCATGACCAAAATTTCTTCTCCAGTATTGACCCAACCACCATCTAACCAAAGAATATCCAAATCACCATAATCGCGACAAATTTCAACTAATTGATCGTGTGCAAATTGATTAAATTGTTGCCAGCGTTTAGGATTTTCTATCGGATGATAGCTAGCATATCGACCCTTGGCACGTTCGTCTGGCGACCAATAAAAAGGAGAATGCCAGTCTGCTTTGGAATAGTAAGCCCCAACGTGGATATCCTTTTTACGAAATGCCGCTGCTACCGAACCAAAAATATCTGACCTTTGTTCTCCAGCATATGGACAGGGGGATTGTGTTACTTTATAGTCAGAATAAGCTGTATCATACATGTTAAACCCATCATGATGTTTTGTTGTAAATAACATATAACGAAAGCCTGCTTTTTTACAGATACTGGCCCATTCGTCTGGATCAAAATTATAAGGACTAAAAGAATGGTTCAATCCCCAGTAATCACTTCGTAACTCATCGATGTTATTGCGCCAAGGATGGTCTCCTCGCGCCCATTGGTCTTCTTCTGATAGTTGCCAGGATTCTACAATACCAGCAATACTATAAAGACCCCAATGAAAAATGACCCCTATTTTTTGATCTTTAAACCATTCTAACTTGTCTAAAATATTTTGAGGTAAATTGTCGTAGTTTTCTTGCTCTGATCGTGTGTTTTCTTCAATATCTTCACGTATTTTTGTCAATTTAAGTGAACCTCCTAATTGAATCATGCCATAAAATATCATTATGCATGATTTTTACTTCAGTTTCTAAACTATTGTTACTTTGAATTCTTTTTACAATTCGTTGGGCGGCATATTTACTAATTTCATCTACTGGTTGGCAGATAGACGTCAGTCTTGGACGGAATATATCACTCGTTTCAAAATAAGCAAAATTTGCAAAAGATAATTGTGAACCAACTGCGATTCCTGCTTCGTAGATTGCTTGAAGAGCTCCTAATGACATATTATAGTTACAGACAAATACAGAAGTGACTTTTTCCTCAAGAAGTTCTTGCATACATTCTTGTCCACTTTGTTTCGAATAATCGCCATAAACTATTTTTAAATTCTCCTCAGAAAAATTTTGTTCATGGGCAGCATCTATGGCACCAGATAAACGTTCTTTAGCAACGGAATCAGTATCGGGACCAGCAATTATGCCGATTTTTTTATGTCCGAAGTCAATCATTTTAGTTACAACCGTTTTAGTACTTGTCCGATTATCCATTACAATAGAATCAACGTTTGGCATAGTTAAGGAAGTGTTGATTGATAAAATAGGAATTTCTATCTTTTTAATTAAATCTAAGCTCTTCCATTTTTCTTCTGGTTCAAAAATGATCAACCCATCAATTTTTCTAGAAAGTAGGAAGTTCATTTTTACGTCAATTTTTGTATGTTGCTCGTGATAACCGCTTAGGAGCATGCTGTAGCCCAACTGCTCTAATTCATCTCCTAATGTTGCCGTCATATTAGAAGAAAACATACTTTTCGCATTATTCATCAATAAACCGATTGAATGAGTACGACTAGTTTTTAAACTCTTTGAAAGTAATTTTCTTGATAATCAAGCTCTTTAATTGCTTTTTTTATTTTTTCTTCATTTTTTTCTTTTAGTTTGTAGCCATTAAGAAAACGAGAGACTGATCCAACAGAAACCCCCGCTAGTTGTGCCACCTCTTGAATAGTTGCCATGAACTCTATTCGCCTCCTTTCTTGATTATCGCCTATTTTTGAAATCTAAGCAATACGAATAAATTTTTCAGCTCTCAGTATTGACAAAGAAGTAATTTCTGTTAAGCTAAAATTGAATCGATTCAAATTTAGCTTAACAGAAAAAAAGAGGATTGCCAACATCTTTTAAAAATTAAGGCAATCTCTTAAATTGAAAGGGAGAAGAATATGAAAGCTATCGACAAATTATCAGAAAAACTATTACCAATCGCTGCTAAAATGAATAATCAACGGCATCTTACTGCGGTTCGTGATGGTTTTATTGTAACTATGCCACTAATTATGGCAGCATCTTTGTTTATTTTATTGAATTCGGTTATTTTTTCAAATGAGTTTGTAAACCGCTTCATAGATTTGAGTTATTTCAGTGGATTGGCTGGAATTGTGAACAACGGGACGATGGGTATTTTAGCTATTTTAGTTTGTTATAATATTGGTTATAATTTGGCAAATTGGTATATCAGAAATGGAAATATCACAAATAAAGGTTTTAGCGCAGTTCATGCTGGTGGTGTTAGTTTAGCAGCTATGTTTGTAATGATGCCTTTAACAAGTACGGTTACTTTGACTGACGGATCTACGGCTGAAGCTAGCGAAGTTTACCTTCAAGGCTTGACTTCTTCATCAGGTCTTTTTCTAGCCATGTTAGCAGCATTAGTTGGAACAGAACTATTTGTGAAGTTATCCAAATTTGAAAAGCTAAGAATTTCTATGCCAGAAAATGTTCCACCTGCAGTTGCTACTTCGTTTAATTCGCTAGTTCCAGAAGTTTTGGTTATTGTGATTTTTGCTGTTGCTGTCTTTGCTTTAGATGGTTTGACAGGATTAGCAGTACCTGAATTAGTAAATAAAATCATTCAAGTACCTCTACGTGGATTTGTTTTGTCAGCGCCTGGGATGTTATTCCTTCAATTCATGTCTGATTTATTGTGGGTGTTTGGTTTACATGGATCAAGTATCTTATCGCCAATCAAAGCTGCGCCAATGCTTGAGTCTATTCAAGAAAACATGCAAGCTTTTGAACTTGGAAAAGATATTCCTAACATTGTGACGGAACCTTTTGTTGGAAGTTTTGGACTTTTAGGTGGCGGTGGATGTGTGTTAGCACTACTTATTGCTATTTTTATTGTGGCTCATCGAAAAGAACAAAAGGATGTCGCACGTTTAGCAATCGTACCAAGTTTGTTTAACATTGCGGAACCAGTTATGTTTGGACTTCCAGTTGTTATGAATCCGATTTTCATGATTCCAGCTGCAATCATTCCATCCATCAATTTGATCATCGCTTATTTTGCTACGAGTGTCGGTTTGATTGGACGAACAGTGGCTGCTGCGCCATGGATAACGCCACCCGTAATCCAAGCGTGGTTATCTACCGGAGGAAATGTTCCCGCTGGTATTTTAGCAGCTTTACTGCTTGTTTTAGATGTTGTTTTGTATATTCCGTTTGTTATGGCAAGTAACAAAGCCGCTCAACAACAAGATGCCTAAGCATAAATTGGATAGAAAGGATCATTATGACTGAAAATTATAAAAATCCGGAACTGACAATTCATGAAAGAACAATCGATCTCTTGAAGCGAATGACATTGCAAGAGAAAGTTGGACAAGTAAATCAACATTTGTATGGATGGAAATCTTTTGAAAAGAAAAATACCGGTGCTGTTGAGTTGACAAATTATTTTAAAGATCACGTCGCCTGGGGATCTGGCCTAGGGGCTCTCTATGGCCTTTTCCGAGCAGATCCGTGGTCTAAAATAACAGAAACTACAGGAATTCTGGCAGAAGACAGTTGGAAAATATCAAATGAGATTCAACACTATGTGATAACCCATTCGAGATTAGGTATTCCTGTCTTATTGTCAGAAGAATGTCCACATGGTCATCAAGGGTTACAGAGCACCTCGTATCCGACAAATATCGGACGTGGCAACTCGTTTAATCGTGAGTTGATTAAGGAAACAGCAGCTCTTATGGCAGAGGAATTGGCGTATAAGGGCGTTCATTTAGCCCTCGTTTCAACGTTAGATTTAGCAAGAGATCCTCGATGGGGGCGTACGGAAGAGTGCTTTGGTGAAGACCCCTATCTAGCAGCGGAATTTTCCAAGTCAGTTATTTCTGGTTTTCAAGGGAACTTAATAACAGATGCGTCCTTTACTCAAAAAACAGTAGGTCAGATTGAAAAACAAACCAATAATATTGGGGTTGTTTTAAAACATTTAATTGCTCAAGGCGATGCATTAGGAGGCCATAATTCTGGGGCAGTTATGATTGGTCAACGGGAGTTTATGGATGTCTACTATCCTTTAGTAAAGAGTACAAAACATGCTGTCGGGGTGATGGCGGCCTATAATGATATTGATGGGATTGCTTGTCATGCCAATCCAGCATTATTAACTGATTTATTGCGAAAAGAAATTGGGTACCAAGGAATTGT